>ERZ651776.7-NODE-7-length-277187-cov-6.160517_pt1 | contig 277187 bp, 257 predicted proteins | sample MGYA00514761_ERZ651776 | MGnify/ENA metagenome assembly ERZ651776
GGGGTGCCCGGACTTCAAACCCGGTGAAGTCTGTTAATAACAGGCTTGGTGGGTTCGACTCCTGCCTCTTCCGCCACTAGATTGTTCAACTACATTTAGCTCATATCAAAATTCTCAATCAGAAACATTCATTGTTGTTAGTTCAGGCACTAATTATTTTACTTTCACACCTCCGGGTTTGAAATTATGGGACGGTCAAATTTCTACTCTTGAAGCTTTCGAAAACATAGTTTTGAAGGCACATATGACAATAGATGTTCTTATTCAATATGGGGTGAACTCAAATTAAAGTGACATATGGTCGGAACGTATTAATTCTATTTAGCATACACTAATTCTAGCGGTGGTTTGAAATTTAACCAGGATGCTTTGATATCGAGTGTTCAATAGATAATGTCAGTTTTAACGCGATCTAATTATAGAATTGGTGCTGCAAGCAAAGCTGTTGAGTTTAAAATATATAACAGGGGAGTAAGAATTACTTCCCTGTTATAAAGTGCTTAAATTTTAGTTGTTTATTTTAAAAGCATACAACTGCCCCCCCCCTTCCGCAATAGAAATATCCGCACCCGCAAATGCTGCGATGCCTTGAAAGTTACCGGAGGCTAATGAAAAAATCTTACTTTCGCGAATTTTAATTTATAAATTCGAAATGGTGCTGCACCGTCAGTCGGCGATTAAGTGCAGGGCAGCCAACTTATTGCCAGTCGGATCTCTTAAGTAGGCGATATACATCTTCGCGCCACCAAAATCTCGAATACCTGGTGGATCTTCGCACTCTGTGCCGCCCGCTGCCAATCCTGCCGCGTGCCATGCATCGACTTGCTCTGTAGTCTGAGCGCTAAAACTTATGGTACCGCCATTAGCGGCTGTCGCAGGCGCCCCATTCAATGGGGGAGTGAACGCAAAAAATACGCCTTTTCCATAATTGTAAAGAGTCCTTCCAGACTCCATCTGGTGACCTTCATCGTAGCCGAGGTGTATAAGTGTGGCGTCGTAAAAACGTTTTGACGCCCCGGCATCGTTGCTGCCCACTACTATATGACTAAACATAGTTACTCCATAATAAAAAAAATTTGGATGATATTGCTTGTATATGCGTTATTAAATTTGAGTTAATAAAAGTAATTTATAAATTCAATAACTGCAAGAGTATTATTTTTTTATATATTCTGAGCTTCTAAATATCCATATGCTGAGGACCGCATATTATTGCCTTTAGGCTAGCTGCGCCGCCCTCTAGTAGAGGTTCTAATAATTCCAAAAGGCCTGTCTCCACCCTCCATGTCAGATATTTTGCTTGGTGATCTAAAGTTTCCCAATCCTCGATTAGATGCACTGTATTTGATGCCTCCTCGATATATGTACTTACACTTATGCAGCCAGCAAAACTCCTAGTATCTGGCAATGCTGCTTTTAATAGCTCTTTTACTTGATCCAAGGTATTGGTTTTAGCAGGAAATGAAACTATTACTAAATTTTTCATGTATTTCTTCTCTCCTATTAAGGATTTTTTCAAATGCACCTTTTGCAAGTCGCTAAACCTTTATGTGTGTGATTTGATTCAAGTTAGACTTTTAAATATAGATGCAGCAGCAATGTCTTCGCTGTACCTGTATGAAACTTAGCTCCAAGCGTCGTAAACAGCACCAACCCAAGTTTTTTGAATTAGATCGAAAGTGGCTTCTGCATAATTTTGGTCACCGTTGCTTGCATTATCTAATCCTTTTGCATGTATAAGTGTGCCTTCTCGCCTCCATAAGCCTTGTAATGAAGCTGCTATCATTTCGCCCTCACCGGTTATTGTTCGGGCATCACCAAGGTACGTGCCGGTAATTCTATCGCTCGAACTAGATAATAATGTGATTGAAAGATAGACTTTTCCATACTTTCCAACTTCCGCCTCCATGTTTAATGTTGTAGAGTCTTCATCTACTGAAATTGCGCTAATTGAGAAATTAAAATCTGCAATCTTTTCCATTTTCGTCACCTTTTTTTAGAAACTTTCCAAAATTCTATTACTAGCCAGTTATGCATCATCGTAAAAATATTATAACTACAATCAGAGTATATAAATTTAAAAAATATTCAAGAAAAAATTTCATGCTAAAACTATCGGTATTTTCTTGTTTAAATATATTTGCAATCCATTCGTGAGAAGCGAATAGAATACGATTACCAACTAAACTAACTCGTCGGTAAAGCTAAAGGCTAAGCATGTAATTAATACTCCTAATCGTTTTAAGTAAATCATATAATAAAAATTTCACTAAAAGTGCTCTGTCTTGTAATCCGTAAAAGCAAAAAAAAGAGAAACCGAAAAGAAAGCAATCATAGATCTCATAATCCCGGTAGATTTCTGGAATTAAACTATCAAGTACTTGAGTAGCTTATGTTCTAATATTTGCTAAATTTTGCGCTACACTTTAGGTTCTTTAGTGGCTTTCACATTGCCATTGGTTCCAAATTTTCATCTATGCCCATGAATTCGGGGCGACGTCAGACGGGAAGAAAACCAAGAAATACTGCCAACTTATCAATTTAAAGTTGCTCTGCTTAGGTTGTCAGCGTCCCTAAAATATTTGCAGAGTTTGCTCAGTTTGGCATGGGCTAGAGCTTGGCGCAGTTGTAGGCTTCGGTGGCTAATGCGCTCCTGCTATTTCCAGCCTCTGCTGCTCCAAGTAAGATAGTCCTTCCCATTTTGCCGGAGGCTGGGTCGATGTATATGAGTTTGGAGCCGAACGAGTCCAAACAGCTTACTTTCCCGTTTAAGGTTTCCGAGCAATCTAGGAGGCTCTCCTCTTCCGACATTCTGTAGCTGGAATATTTGCCGCCTAATCTAAGTAACATAGTTATAGGCTCAACATCCATTTGCCTCCAAGCACTGTTCTCCCATATAAGCTGTATTCCCGCCTCTTGCTGGCATTTCCAAATTTGTTTTTCTTGGGCTATGACGAGAGGTGATAGGAGTAGCATCATCAGTGATGTTAGTTTTCTAATAGTGGCGCTCCTTATCTCTATATTATTTTAAGAGCCATAATCTGTTAGTTTTCCCAATTACTTATTCGTCGGCAGCCACAGCGCCATTGGTTCCAAGCGCTGTGCCATCGCCATTCATGCCCATAGACTCGTAACGACGCCATCCGGCTAAGATGCCTACCAGGCCATGGTTACCTTCGTGACAGGCATACTCATAAACAGGGTCTGGGGAGGAGTGCATTGGAAACTTAGCGGACCAAGGCTGATCCCATGACTGGGGATCTTCTACGGTGAAGTCATACTCCAGCGTGGCCGCATTGACGCGCGTTATGTGTTCGGTAACAACGGCCTGATCGGAAATGCCTTCTTCGTTGTAGTCGTGATAGAAGTCCTTGGTCTGGATAACCAGCGTATCGCCCTCCCAGTGTGCTACGGAATTGCCTTCCCATAATAGCTGCTTCGTCTCACGTTCGTCAGCAATAGGGATGATGCGAGCGGAATGCACCATCTCATTCAGGATCATAACGCTATCCTTTGTTTGAACGATCTGCAAATTATTGTTGTAGCCGCCTGGAACGATTGGCGGGCCGGCAACAAAACCGGTTAGGCATCTATCGACCGTGGTGCGGCCTTCGGGCCCGGCACTCTCGAATAGCATCTGGTTTCTGGCCTCGCGGCGCAGACGTCCGGCTTCATTCAATGGGGGGCGACGGCCGTTGGGCGGATCATAGATAAGCGATGTGCGGTAGTCACCCAGGGCATTGGTTCCTCTTTCATACCAGAAGTTATTGTAGGAAATAACACCGGGTGGATAGCCTGCGCCGCCTACCGAGTCGATGATCAAGTCACGATTTTGGCGTCTTAGTTCGAATTTCTCCCATTCCGCTACTTCTTCAGCGGTCAGGGTCGCTTTGTCTGCGAGTTCCGGCGGACGATTCAATGGTGTCAGTGTTCTGAACGTGTAGGTACCCTGAAGATCGGGCTGGCCATATTCTGTGCGGGGTATGCTGCCGTCTTGCGCCAGCAGGGCGGGGGCAAACAGCAGTGCACCTAAGCCCAGGTAGCAGGCTCTAAGGATGTGTTTCATCGTCTTGTTCTCCAGATCTGAGTCGGAATAACGGTTCAATCTCGGTAGGAATAAATCAAATTAACGCTTAGCAGGCGAATGGTCAACAGTATCCCCAGGCATAGTGCCCTAATGCCCTTTTTCTGACCGGGATTCCTTGCTATTGTTGCGCCTTCGATTTTTCCAGAGAGAAGGGTTTTAGTTTCATGGTTAACATATTGTTTATCGAGCACGACGGTAGTGAGTATCCAGTAGAAGTAGCAACCGGCGCTTCGGTAATGCAGGCGGCAGTTAGCAATGGCGTGCCTGGTATCGATGCGGACTGTGGCGGCTCCTGTTCCTGCGCCACCTGTCATGTGTATATAAAGGAAGAATGGTTGGCAAAGGTCGGTGAGGTAAATCCTACCGAAGAAGCGATGCTTAGCCTGAGTACCGACCGCAAAGAAAACTCGCGTCTGTCCTGTCAGATTCAGGTGACTGAGGAGCTTGATGGCTTGGTTGTTACAACGCCGGAGTTCCAGTTCTAAGACAAACTGATAGCAGATTAAGCGCTGAAGTAATGTCCTATGGGGGGACGGCCGTATGAGCGAAGCAGTAAGCGGGCAGCCGCAAAAGAAGAGTAAGTGGAGCCTGGTAGGTAAGGATCCCTATGCCATGCCTATAGAGCAGATAGACCTCTCCCACCCCGGCATCTGGCAAGCCAATGAATACCTGCCGTTCATGGAGCGGCTGCGTAAGGAAGAGCCGGTGCATTATTGTCCCGAGTCGGCGGTAGGTCCTTACTGGTCGGTAATGAAGTACGCGGACATTATGCAGGTCGATACCTCGCCGCAGATCTATTCCTCCGAGCCCACGATCGGTATTGTCGATACCTTCCAGGAATATTCACTTCCCGCTTTCATATCGATGGACCCCCCTAAGCATGATGAACAGCGCCGTGTCGTTCAGGGTGTTGTCGCTCCCGCTAATCTTAAAAATCTCGAAGGGCTGATCCGCCAGCGCGTCTGCACTATTTTGGAAGGCTTACCGGTAGGAGAGGAATTTGATTGGGTGGAGCGGGTGTCAATCGAGCTCACCACACAGATGCTCGCTACGCTGTTTGATTTTCCATTCGAAGATCGCAGTAAGCTCACTTACTGGTCCGATGCGGCGACTGCCATTCCAGGCGGCGGCGTGGTTAGTGATCATCAGGAGCGATGGCAGGCTATTCAGGATTGTCTCGCCTATTTTACGCGCCTGTGGAACGAGCGCGTGGGCCAGGAGCCGGGCAACGACCTGATTTCGATGCTGGCTCATGGCGAGGCGACGCGCAATATGCCCCAGGAAGAGTATCTGGGTAATGTACTTCTGCTAATCGTAGGAGGCAACGATACCACGCGCAATTCGATCTCAGGTGGTGTGTTGGCGTTGAACGAAAACCCGGCCGAATATGACAAGTTGCGCGCAGATCATAGTCTTATCCGTAATATGGTGTCGGAGATAATTCGCTGGCAGACTCCCCTGGCCTATATGCGCCGAACCGCTCTGATGGATACCGAACTTGGTGGAAAGCACATCAAGAAAGGCGACAAGGTCGTCATGTGGTACGCCTCCGGCAATAGAGACGAAGACTCCATAGAGCGAGCGAACGAGTTTTTGATCGATAGGCCCAATGCCCGCCAACATCTTTCATTCGGGTTTGGTCTGCACCGTTGTATGGGTAACCGGCTCGCAGAGATGCAGCTGACTATAGTGTGGGAAGAGATCATGAAACGCTTCCACAAGATAGAGGTCGTGGGGGAGCCCGAGCGAGTTTACTCTAGCTTCGTTAAGGGCTATACCAAGTTGCCTGTAGTGCTGCATGGTTTGAAGTAGTCACCTGAAACGGCAGGCAGTCTCGATTGTCGCTGCTCAGAATTAGGCTTCGATAGGCAGGCGCAACTCTTCGGCTTGCTCCGATGTGGATGGACTGCAGGCGGCCAGAGTCAGGCAAAAGCCCATACTCGAGACCGCTAGCATTGCTCTCTTTGTGGATATCAGCATAGTCATATTTCTAGCCTCATTTTGGTGGTTTATAAGATTAGTGTGTGCCTGCTAGCCGTTGGTTTCAATCAGATGTGAGGCTGCTCTTGATGTAGATCAACAGCGGCAGACACTTAGAATAGAGGATAGGCGGCAGGATTAGAAAAGGGCTAGGGAAGGGCTGGGGAAGGGCTAGAAAAGGCTTACTTACCGAAAATATTTTCCTTGCTGGTGCGAACAAAACGGCTATTACCCTCTCGGCGTGTGAAGCCTACACTGTCGAAATACTCGAGTAATTCTATACAAAGATTGCGACCTATCTCTGAGGCGTCGCGAAACTGGATAACTGAAAATCCCTCATCAGTATCTTTATCTTCTTCGGTCGCGGCTAGTTGTTCGGTAAAGCCTGCGAGGGTCATTATGGTCTCGGGCAGGTAGTAGCGATTCTCGGCGACCTTGATCAGGGTTCCAGCCTTGGCCGATTCACGAAGAATTCGCTCCAGCGACATCAGAGGAATATTGGTCATCTCAACCAGCTCCCGCGTACGCGGGGGTATAAAGCCCGCCTGCAACAGTATCGGTCTGACCTGCGCAAGAAAGGCTTCTTCCTCTGCGCTGAGAGAGGTTTTGTGAGTGGGCAGATGCAGCAGTGTGCCGGTGCGTTTGATCTCGCCGGAGTCCAGCAGTGTCTGCAGGATACCGTGAAACAATAGATGGGAGCTGGCGAAGTCTACACCACGGCTTAGGGCGGGCTCACTAAGGCCTTGTTGACTGGTTTGCTTCTCATGAAAATTCTTAAGAAAGCCCAGGATCTCCTTGCAATACTCACGATGGTATTTCTCATGGAGTAATAGAGGCAGGGTGAGTTTTTCCAGGCTTAGTGCGCTGTAGTTGATACTCTCTGTTTGCAGTTGCTCACAGAATTTGTCGATTTGCGCCTCGCGAATATTTCGATTCGTTGCAAATTCCTGCAGTTTGACTCCGTCTGCCTCTGTCTGCAGAAGCAGCTTCAGTGTGGTGAGCGAGTCATTCTGCATTGCACTTAATTGAGCGAGTCGTAATTCGCTGCTGCGCCTGCGTCTCGGTACGAATATATCGACTACACTGCCACCGCCCAGAGTGTGTTGTGAGGCAGGGTCGCGCACGATGAATCTGTCGCCGTGGTGGGCGATCATGGTTGCATTGCATTTAATCTGATAGAAACTCTCGCCCAGATGACGAATATTGACTATGTGGTGAGAGGCGCCTATGTGCAGATGGTATTGCGCACTGCTGTGCAGTTTGAAATTGCTATCGATGAAGTTCAGTGCCACGTCCATACGGTTAATCGGATGGAAGAGTTTCTCATCGACTAGCCAGTCGCCACGGCTGACTAGTTTATGATCCAGACTCATATTCAAGGCGGCGCGTTGACCCGCATGAATTTCGCTTAGCTCGGTCTTGTCCAGCCTTGCACCGCGCAATTTGCTTAGTTCTCCCGTGGCCGTATGCCTGAGGTTTGCTCCAGTCTTGGTGGAGCCTGCGCGAATGCTACCTGTGACTACGGTGCCGATTCCCTTGGCTACGAAACTTCGATCGATTAGGTAGCGAAAATACTGTGAGTCATCTGCGGCCGTCTTAACTCCGCTGTCGTTGCTGAACTGACTCTCCAGGTACTTGCTGAGGTCGTCGATGCCGCTGCCGGTTTCGTTGGATAGCGGGAAGATGGGGGCGTTCTTCAGGCTGGTGCCAGTCTTGAGCTGCTCTATTTCTTCGACAACGCTGCGAACACGCTCGGGGTCGCAGCGATCGGTCTTTGTGAGTGCGATCGCGCCTCGTGATACGGCTAGCAGGTCTAGTATGGCCAGATGCTCGCGGGTTTGCGGCATGATGCCATCGTCTGCGGCGATGACTAGCAGGGCGCCGTCTACCGCACCAACTCCAGCTAGCATATTGTTAATGAAGTCGATATGACCTGGCACGTCGACGAAGCCCAGGGTGTTCTGAAATTCCTCGCCGTCGATCACGCTGCTGAAATGGTGATACGCATAGCCTGGGACTATGGTGAGGCCACGTTTCTTCTCTTCCGCGAGGGTGTCTGTATCGATGCCGGTGATGTTCGCCACCAATGAGGTCTTACCATGATCGACATGGCCGGCGGTGGCGAAGATGAGTGAGCGAGTGTTGTTCTGGGAAGCTTCAGACATTAATGGTTTCTACTACGGAATGCAGCTTGACCTGCCACGAGTGATTAAAGCGGTGAGTATAGGTCAGTCACGCCCGACTGTCAGGGGCAAGCTGTCTCGAAGCGGCGTCAGCTCGCGCCGCTTCGATTAAATCGGATGATGAAATAGATCATGGTGGCGAAGATGAGCGCTGCCAGGATGAAGCCTGCATTGATTACACCCGTCGACATATTTACGATGCCATAACCTACCGACCCGGTGAGAAGTGCATAATAAAAGAAAGGCATTAATGTCTTGCGAATCACTGCGCCTTCCTTGCCTATTAACCCAACTACGGCAGACGCGGCCACCACGTTGTGCACGCAGATTATATTACCCGAGGCTCCGCCAACGGCTTGCAGAGCAACTATCCAGGTTGGGTCAGCCATGATGCGTTCACCCACGCCAAACTGAAACAGGGAAAACATCATATTGCTGACGGTGTTGCTGCCGGCGACGAAGGCACCCAGGCCACCGATGAAGGTAGAGAAGAAAGGCCAGGCCGAGCCTGTAAGATTCGCGACGCCTTCGGCGAGGACCAACGGCATCTGTTCGTAACCTGCGGCGCCACCACTGGAATTGATGAATACCTGAACCATGGGCACGGTAAACACCAAAGCCATCGATGCAGGTACCAGGGTCTTGAAGGATTTTCCCAGAGCAATCTTGTATTCGGATACCTTTAGGCTGTGCAGAGCTAGAGTGATGAGCGAGACGATTATGAATATCGTACCGGGCGACCAGAACGGTTGGAATGAGGCGGTGATGTCGCTACCGAAAATTTCACGCCACGACCAGGTTGTTAGAATGCCGGGCCCGCGTAATACAGGCTCAAGGTTAAAATAGGGCAGACGTGTAATAACCAGCAGGCCGGCTACGAATAGATAGGGTGACCAGGCGCGCACGATGTTCATCACAGGAGTGGCTTCATCTTCGGCATCCAGTTGCATACTCCCGGTCCATTCTTCGTCCCAGTTTTCCTTGTCGTCGAAGTCCCAGATTTCGTCTTCCTTGGGCAGCAGGAATCCGGCTTTTGCCGCGCTGACGACGACGGCCAGGCCAACGAGCCCGCCGATTAGAGAAGGAAACTCTGGCCGAAAATAGGTAGCAACCAATAGATAGGGGATAGTCATGGCGAAGGCGGCAAACAGGGCAAACTTCCACACCTGAAAGCCTTCGGCGAACGATTTATTCTTACCGAAGAATCGCGTCATTACGCCTACCACTAACAGTGGGATAAAGGTGCCGGCTATGGCGTGAAGCAGGGCGATTTTGGTAGCGATAAAGGCGAGGAAACCATCCCACTCGGCATAGCCAAGCTGTGCTGCATAGGCCGCCATCTCCGGGTCGGCCGAGAGTCCGGTGTTAACGCCAACCATAATCGGTGTGCCCATTGCACCGAAGGACACGGGGGTGCTCTGAATTATCATGCCGGCAACCACCGCCGCCATGGCAGGAAAGCCCAGGCCAACCATAAGCGGAACTGCTACCGCGGCCGGTGTGCCGAAGCCAGCGGACCCTTCAATGAAGGAGCCAAATAACCAGGCGATGATTATTACCTGAATGCGGCGATCCGGTGTGATGTCTGAGAAGCCCTGGCGAATAGCCCGTATAGCACCGCTCTGTTGTAGGGTGTTCAGCAGCAAGATAGCACCGAAGATAATATAGATGAGAGTACCTGCTACCCAGAGCCCGTTTGCACTGGCAGCCAAGACTTTATTAGCAGGGACCTGCCACACGAAGAAGGCCAGTGCTGCGGCTACCACATAAGCGATAGGCATCGCACGGCTTGCAGGCCAGCGCAGCAGCACCAGGAAAATTGCGACAGAGATTATAGGTAGAAGCGATAGTAGGGCAAGTATTCCAGTGCTCATGCTTTATTCTTCTTTTTTGTAGTGAGCGATGCTTGGCAGCTTAGCAGAAAATTTAGAAACTGAGAAACCCATTCGATTCGAGCCATATGGCAAAGGGACAAGAGCGCTGATAAGTGGAATAATGGGGTTCGCAGCCCATTGTCACGGGTGACAAATTCATCACTAGAAGGAAGCAGACTATGGAGATTTCAACGATTGTGGTTTTGGTTGTTATTGCTGCTCTATTTTTCTATGTCATTGGTATTTATAACCAGTTGGTCAGTCTCAAGAATCGATACCAGAATGCGTTCGCGCAGATCGAGGTGCAGCTGAAGCGTCGCTATGACTTGATTCCTAACCTGGTTGAAACGGCGAAGAGCTATATGGAGCACGAGAAGGGCACGCTGGAGGCGGTCATCAGTGCGCGTAACGCTGCCGCCAATGGCCTGGCCGCCGCTGCCGCCGATCCTGGTAACGCTGCTGCTATGCAAGAACTAGTGGGGCAGGAAGGTGCGTTGACAGGTGCGCTGAGCCGTTTCAATGTGGTCATGGAGGCCTATCCAGATCTCAAGGCGAACCAGAACATGATGCAGCTCAGTGAGGAGCTCACCACAACTGAAAACAAGGTCGCTTTTTCAAGACAGGCTTTTAACGATCAGGTAATGGCTTACAACACCTACAAGCAGTCATTTCCGCCGGTGGCGGTGGCAGGGGTTTTTGGCCACGGTAGCGACGCAAGTCTGCTCGAGTTCGCTGACAGCGAAGCGATCCAAGAAGCGCCGAAAGTTTCTTTTTGATTTCGAGTCGAGGACGCTCGGTTTCGCGCGCGGTAGAGATTGAAACTTCCACACTCATAGACGGTGGCGGATAAGATGAATTTTTTCGAATCCCAGGACACGGCTAAACGCAATACAGGGAAATTAATTTTCCTGTTTGTGCTTGCCGTGCTTTCACTGATTATCGTCACGAATCTTTTGCTGATGGCCATCTTCAGTTTTTCTGGAACTGGCATGACCAGTATGGCGGCCACGACTCGTTTTCAGTTTGATCCCATGCTGTTTCTTGTTATCGGTGCCGTCGTCACTTCGGTAGTTGTGCTTGGTAGCCTCTATAAAATTAGCGCTCTCTCCGGCGGTGGGGCCCGAATCGCCGAGATGATGGATGGACGCTTGTTGGTCTCCGGCAGTCAGGACCCGGCCGAACGCCGCGTCCTGAACATAGTCGAAGAGATGGCGATCGCCTCGGGTACGCCGGTGCCACCGGTCTATCTGATGGAGGAGGACGGTATCAATGCCTTCGCCGCCGGCTATTCTCCCAGCGATGCCATCGTCGCGGTTACCAGGGGCAGCATCGACACGCTAAGCCGGGATCAACTGCAGGGTGTTATTGCGCACGAGTTCAGTCATATCTTGCACGGCGATATGCGCATTAATATTTGGCTGATTGGTGTGCTGCACGGCATCATGATTCTTGGAATCATTGGCTACCATCTGCTTAGGGGTAGTGCCTATAGTCGTCGCTCGAAGAATTCTGGTGGCATTGTCTTCCTCGGGCTGGGTCTGGTCGTAGTGGGATTCGTGGGCACGTTCTTCGGCAACCTGATCAAGGCGGCAGTCAGCAGGCAGCGGGAATATCTAGCAGATGCCTCCGCCGTGCAATTTACCCGCAACCCCGATGGTATAGGGCAGGCCCTGATGCAGATCGCGCGGCACCAGAATCACTCCTATCTGCAGAACCCTAATAGTGCAGAGATCAGCCACGCCCTGTTCGAGGAAGGGCAGGTCTCCGCGCTAAGTCGTCTCTATGCCACCCATCCTCCGCTGGAGGAGCGTATACGGGCTATTCTTCCTAGCTGGAATGGTGACTATGAGCAGAGCGATTGGGATAGAGCTGCGTTAGCTGCAGATGAATCGAAGGCGGCGCAATCTCAGCAGGATCAACGGGCGAAAGCGACCGCCATACTAACTGGTGCTACGGGGGTGCTTCTGGCGGATGCGCTGGTTAATCAGGTAGGCAATCCAGAGGGTAAGCATCTTGCCTACGCCGATGATTTGTTGAAGCACATGCCGCCACTGTATCTGGATGCGGCGCGAGAGCCTTCCGGTGCACGTGCTGTCGTCTACTCTCTGGTGCTAAGCGATACTGAATCCGATCGGGCCGAGCAGTTGAGCATCCTGCAGAATGAGGCGGATGTTGGGGTCTATGATGAACTGCAGCACTTGCTGCTCAGTGATCAGGTGGTGGAGGCCGAGCAACGCTTGCCGCTGGTCACTATTGCCTTGTCTAGTCTGCGTCAGCTTTCACAGAACCAGTACCGGTTATTTAAATCCAATTTCAAGCAGTTAATCGAGAGTGACAAGAAGATTAATTTGTTGGAATGGTCTCTGCAGAAAATCGTTGTGTATCATCTGGATGCTGTGTTCGAGAAAAAAGACGCGCCGTATTTTGGTACAAAAACGCTAAAAAGCAGTGGACAGTCGATTGCTGTATTGCTCTCGATTCTCTCCCATTCTACCAAGCAGGAAGGCATCTCGCTTGATGAGGCATTTCATGCCGGAGCGGATAAGCTGGGTCTCTCTCTCGATCTAGTCGCCGTGAAAGATATCGATTTTGACATTCTCAATGGCGCTCTGGATGCTCTCGCCGAACTGAAGCCGCTGAAGAAGCCGGCCTTACTTAAAGCCTGTGTCAGTTGTATCACAGCAGATGGGAATATTCAGGCGATAGAGACGGAATTACTGCGAGCCATCGCCGCGACTATCGATTGCCCGATGCCGCCCCTTCTCGCTGACTAGATCACCCTGCATCGGCCTGGACATCTTTAACATAGTCTTAGATCAGGCAGTCAATTCCATCGAGTAAGATGTGCAGGCTCAGTCCTATTCCCAGTGCTCGCGTCTTCGGGTGAATCAGAAGCATCAGGTAGAACACTATAGGCAGCGTTGTGTGCAGCGGATGAAAGCCTATGCTGCAACGCTCCGCATCATAGATAGGGTCGGCGAGCAGGTGATCGACGTCGATCAATAGCCCGGCCAGCATTAGCCCATAGTTCTTTAGCCAGGCCTTTCGATACAGGCCGGCGGCGATGGGCAGGGGTAATAGGATGTGTAGAAATATGTGTAAGATTGCTTACTCTGCGCTGCAAATAGTAAGGATTTAATTTCTAGAAGATATCGCGAACCTCATACGCGACATTTGGATGGCTAGTGTAGCAGTTTTTCGCAACCCCTCTTATGTTCTTATAATCGCCAGATTCACTTCGTCTGATTATTGCGCGTTCTAGCGGGCTTTCCCCAATGTGTTTGTGGTATCCGCAAGGAGTGGCGACTTTCCTGTCGACAGCTAGACCGGTAGAATATTGCTATCCTCTAGATGGCGATTGCAGCCACCGGAACCTGGCATGACAGATACAACAGATTCATCTTCCTTCACTTTGACGCATCGGATTGCGCAAGAATCCGATATCGAAGCGATTCGGCATTTGATGCAGGCATCGATTGCCGAGAACATGAAGGCATTTCTGTCGGCTAGCGAGATCGAGGCGGCGAAGGAAACGATGGGGGTAGACAAGACTCTCATCGATGATGGAACGTATTTTCTGGTCGAGACAATTCACGAGGGGAAATCAGTGCTGGTGGGTTGCGGAGGTTGGGGCAAACGCAAGACCCTCTATGGCGGTGACCATACCGTAGGTCGCGACGACAGTCTGAGTGATCCCGATGCCGATGCGGCACGCATACGTGCCATGTACACCCATCCAGATTGGACGCGCCGTGGAATCGGAACATTCTTGCTGGATCTTGGTGAGGATGCAGCGCGCCTCGCGGGGTTTAAGACTATTGAACTGGGGTCAACCGTGCCAGGAGAGCCTTTGTATCTGGCGCGTGGTTATGTCGAGGTCGAGCGCAGGGTGAAGCGTGCAGCGAATGGCTCTGCAAGTACCATCATCAAGATGGTCAAGCCTCTAGCCTAGCTAGTCATTATTCCAGCCATTAACAACCTGCGCGGCTCTGAAAACGCCGTCGGCCGATTGTAAAACCTTCAATCGCATTCGCGCTGAAAGATTGGGTGTGGTATCCAGAAAGCGTCTAACTATTTCCGCAGCTGCTGTTGAGTTGTGTCCCTGTAGCGTCGAATCCAGCCAGCGTCCGGGAAAGAAAATATCGCCGCTCTGCTGAATCTCTTCGATCATATTCAGCGCTGGAGAGATCAGGTCGATAGATTCTTTGGCACGCAGCGGATGGTGAATATTACTCAGGCCGGCAATAACCCAGGCCTCGCGGTCGCGATTCGCCTCCTCTTTCAGTGACTCGAAAAAGCTATTGCGCAGGGTAGGGTTGGCTGAGAGTGAATCCCTTACAAACCGAAACCGCGCGAGTCTGTCCGGGTTCTCGATGCGCTCCTCCTGCTGGGAAAGCAATGCCTCAGCATCGGCGATGCCTCTTATGGCAAGGTTGCCGGCTAGCGTAATCTGATCGAGTTCGGAAAGAGGCAGGTCAGTTGCTTCCTCGTCGCCACGCCACAGTCGCTCGAGCCTGGCCAAGCCTTCGCGGCTAAGCGCCAGGTTGCGATAGGCAGAGTAGAAAGACGCGCGACCAGAGCGGGAGCGCTCGCTTGTCACTTGCGACCATAGAGTGTTCTCCAGCGTAGTGCTCCAATCCCTGCGTTCAATTTCGCTTAGATAGTTCCAGAAGACGCTGCCGGTGTAGGACAGGATTCGCGAGACGACTAATTCGTCCTGCTCGCTGGCAAGAGAGTTAATCGCGGTTTGTAGAAAAACCTCAGGGGCGAGTCGGCCTTCCAATAGTTGATCCCATAGACTTACCCAGGTTGCGCCACGAAGCAGGGCGGTTTCCAGTCGGTCTATATTGGCGAGTAAATAGGCTTGGCTGTCGGCGTCGAGGATGAAGCCGCCATATTCCACACCGCTCCCATTGGGTAATACGAAGCGGGCGTTTCCATGGCCGGCCAGGCGCTGCGGTTTGGAGCCTAGCTCGATGGTGATCGCTTCATTGGATTCGATAGAGCCTACACGCAGCTGTAGAGTCTGTGGCCATGTTCGTCCTCTGCTTGCAGGATCGCGCTGTGTTATCACGATATCATCGCCTCCGCGCTCGATACTAATAGTAGGGCGGTTTGCTTCCTCTACCCAGACCTCGCTCCAGGCGGCGAGGTCTTGCTCGGAGCGTTTGTCGAGAATGGCGATTAGATCAGGCCAGGTCGCGTTGCCATAGGCATAGGTCGACAGGTATTCACGCATGCCGTCGCGGAAGGACTCGGCGCCGACACGGTTCTCCAGATGCTGCATGACGATGGGTGCCTTCTGGTAGATGATCGCGCCGTAGAGAGTTCCCGCGAAGCGCAGGTTTTCCAGAGGCTGTCGAATCGGATTGGAACCCTCTGTGCGGTCCACCGAATACGCAGTCGGATGATGGGCGGTCAGAAAGCGCAGCTCATGATCTACATCGGGGAAAGAGGGGTTTACTATCTTCGCGGCCATGAAGTTGGCGAATACTTCCTTGGTCCAGACATCATCGAACCAATTCATCGTTACCAGATCACCGAACCACATATGCGCCGTCTCGTGAGCTATGAGAGACGCGCGTCCCAGCATCTGGTTCTGAGTTGCGGTCTCATCCAGTAATACGCTCGCCTGGCGATAGAGTATTCCGCCGGGGTGTTCCATGCCGCCGTATTGAAAGGAGGGAATGAGAACGAAATCGAACTTCTGAAACGGGTAGTCGGTCTGCGTATAGTCCTCCAGCCATTCTACGGAGGCCGCGTGGAGCCGGAAGACTTCCTCTGAATTGCGTGCCACCTTGGCGGCGTCGGTCTCGCGGTGGTACATGTTAAAGGTGCGGCCGTCGATCACTGCCGTTTCCCTCTCGAACATGCCTGCGGCTACAGCGAAAAGATAGCTGGGCATGGGCTGCGTTTCCAGGAACGAATAATGTGTGCGACCAGCTTCTGTATTGCTAGTGGACTCTGGCCCGTTAGCGATTACCTTCCATTGCTCCGGTACAGTTACTTCCCAGGTTACTCGGCCTTTTAAGTTTGGTTGATCGAATAGGGGGAGAGAAAAGTGGGCGCGGTCTGGAACAAATAGCGCATACATAAAGTCTTCGCGTCGATTGAGGGCTTCATCGCCGACATCGAATTTCAGGTCGACAGTATTCTCACCCGGTCTCAGCGACTGCGCAGGGATGACGATATGATCGTTCACCGGCTGCCAGGTTGAGCTCGCGCCGTTAACGCTCACGCCGTGGACTCGCTGCTCGGCTTGCAGGAAGTCGATAACCAGGGGCTGAGCGCTGTTGTCATTCCAGCTCAAGCTGATTCGAGACTTTCCGGTAATTGTCTCTGTGCGAGAGACGGGAACATCAAGTGCAAAGTGATAGCGCAGATTGGAGATCGTCTCGCTGCGATGCTCGGCAAGTTCCCAGGGGATGCCTTGGTCGGTGGCAAGTTTGCCACTGCTGCAGCTGTTGAGAATTGAGATCGCTACTACCAAAAGGAATGGTTTCATAAACGGTATTAGCTACTGCCCAGAGATCGTCTAAGTCGAAGGAACTTCAATCTCTCTTGTGCGGCGCTGCCTAGCGAGCCAGCGTAGAAAGCGGCGGATCGCCAAGGCTAGACCCGTCCACACCATAAGGATTGCCGCGAAGGATGCCAGACCAGCTATGGTCTGTCCTGTAATACCTAGCGCTTCTCCAGTATGTAGGAATCTAACCCATCGTCGCGCCTGACGTCCAGCGGTCTGACTGGTAAAGGGTGCCCAGGTGATGACATCGCCGGAGCTGACATCGAGGGTGAGGGCATGACGCTTCTGTGGCTGCCCGCCATCGCCTTCGTCGATGGTTATCGTCGCTGCGGTGGCGGTAGTATCCCCAATGGGCAGAGATAGGGTGCGCCAGTCATCGCTATAGGTTTTTGCTGTGTCTACTAGCGCGGCGTAGGGAATGCGGTCGGCTACAACTGCGTTGCCTGTCTCCTCGCTAGCACTGCTTCGGGCAGGGGGTTCTTCGCCCGCGAGTCGGTAAACGAGATTATTTGCCCAGGAGTAGTTGAATACCGTTGCGGTCGAAATGATGACGAGCAGTGGAATGGCGGCCCAAAACCCGAACACATGGTGCCAGTTAAAGTCTCTGGCCTGGGTATTGCTGTTCTGTCGATTGAATAGAATGCGCGACCGCAGTGTAGCCCAGGCAAATATCTTTGGGAGCCAGAGGTAGATGCCGCTGAGTACCAGAAACAGGAACATCAGATTCGCCGCGCCGGTTACGACCCGCGCCGAGCTCCGATTGTCGCCGGTCATATTGAACCAGCGATGCCAGCCGCGCACGGTGGCGAAGAATGCGCTGAGGGAATCCGAATGGGCAGGGTAGGCCTGACCGGTATAGGGGTTGAGGTATTGTGTCTGGCTACGGCCCTGCCTAAGCATGGCTGGGGCAGTCGGGTCTGAGCTGATCAGCAGAGTGCTGGGTTCGAATCCCTGCAGTTCTCGACTTGCCGCGATCAATTCATCGGCGCTCATCATCTCCTGGCCGGACTGTGCTGCACTGTAGTAGCTGCTGTCCTCCCAAACCTGAACCTGGCGTTCATAGGTAAGGACTACGCCGGTTACGGACATCATCAATACCACAATGCCGGCACTTACGCCGCAGGCAAGATGAAGCCAAAAGACTGTTTTTCTAAACATGAGAAGACCGCTTATAATTAATACAAATACGAATCATTCTCATTCTACTAGTAATCCTGCCATCATGTCACCCTTTAATGCAGTGGCATGGCGGTTTCTAGATAGGGCGTCGCTTCTGTGAATTCAATACAGGCGGTAGTGGTCAGAACAGTAGCTAGGCGGTGCGCAATAGACGAACTGAGAAGGCCCGCAGGCAACTCGGCTTCTCCTGCGTAATTTGCAAGTTGCAGGCTATTACGAAAAGCAGGTTTTTACTCGAGAGAAAGGGAAGGCGTAAGCACTACTTGGCTCTTTGCCTTCTCTGTTTGACTTTCTTATCGGCGATCCTTCTTTAATGTCTTCTTCCTAGAAGTACCACATAAGCCGGGCATAGAAATTCCGGCCCAGTCCAGGCATCCGGCTACGCGTAGCGATGTCAGGGTTGAAGGATCTGTTATAGGCGGCTAGATGATCAAGGTAATCTTCATCCAATAGGTTTTCCACTCCCAGGCGTAATTCGGTATCTGTGTCGAAGCTGATCATGGCTGACATGTTCAGGATGCTATAGCCATCCGTCACCTGTTCTATATTGGTTGCAGAGATACGATCCTGTTCTGCGTAGGTAATGCTCTCGAGAGTGCCGGTCCAGTTATTGGCTCTGTAATCTAACGATATCAGCATATTGTCTGGCGAGATGCGGTAGAGATTGTCGTTGATGTCGTCTCTCTCGCCACGCACCATGCTCGCGACTGCGCGCAGGGTGAGGCGATCGCTTAACGCGTAATCGGCATCTACATCAAACCCATAGAACGTCGCCTCGGTGTTGGTGAACTGCAATGGATTAGGCAGGCCCATTCCCATATTCGCCATCATCATGGAAAACTGATTTACCGTCATGTTGGTGCTGGGTGTGCCTTGAATATAGTCTGATACTTCCTTATAGAAGAGCCTCGGGTATATGTTGAAGTCTCCGGTCTCCAAGTCGAAGCCAAGTTCAAGTTCGTTTGCTACTTCGGGGTCTAAATCAGGCGTGCCAACATAGGTCTTGCCGTCAGCCAGCCCGCCAGTCGCTTCCATAGGAATCCACAGATAGCGTTCCTGATAGGAGGCGGAGCGCGTCTTGCGTGCCGCGCCCATATACCAAGTGGTATCATTATCGGTGTAAATACTGAAACGGGCAAACCAGTCGATATTGTTGTCAACCTGAGATAAGTCCTGACCGTTGAATCTATTTGCCAGCATGCTGGCCATGTTGTTCATCATGACAGGCATGCCCATCGCCATGTTCATGGGGTTGAGGTTTGCTGATATTTCACCCGCATCTGCGCTAACTCTGTTATAGCGTGCGCCGAAATCGAGGCCGATAGAATCGCTCAGTGAAATGCTGCGCTCGGCGAAGACTCCTAACACGTCCCGTGTGGTGCCATTAAAATTATCGATATAGAAGGCGCCTGCATTGGGGTTGCTGATAACGGCATCATGTTCTGTGAAATGACCATCGATACCATATTGCCAGGAACCGTTGGCAACATACTGCTCCAGTTTTAATGAGAACCCCACGTTGTCACTGACGGCAAAGGTCTGGCGAAAGCGCATATTGTCATTGCTCATAGATGCTGTTTGTGGTGGTCGGCGTAGATGAAAATTACTCATCCAGTGTGCGTTGTCACTACCGAATAGTTCGGCTGTGACACGGTAGTCGTTCCCATCGAAACTGTAACGCGAGCGAAACAGGTCGCTGTCGATGGAGAGAATATCCATGGGCAGTGAGGGTGTGCCGGCATCGCCAGTGTTGTTGCGAGCAAGATCTATACTGAATTCATGGTCGCCGCTGCGGTAACTGTAGCCGAGATCGAACCTTTCCCGCTTGTACTCTGAAGGCATAATAGTGCCGCCAGGAAATTCAAGATCATCGGCGCTCTCATTCATTACGAACGCTCTGAAAATGCTGTTGCGGTTCGCCAGAGAGAAGAAGCCACTGGCTACGATGCCGTCATTGATAGACTGGGCGCCAAAATAGGTGCGGCCATCGAAGCTGAAGTCACCGGAGTTGGTGAATTCTCCGGCATAGGTTTTAGCTTCCACATAGCCGCCTATAGTTTCCTGCCCGGCGCTAACCGGTGTAATGCCTCGGTTGATGGTGAGTGACTGCAGCAAGGCAACGGGTGCATAGGACAGCGGCGCATCCATGGAGTTAGGGCCGGCGCCACTGACCTGTGCGCCATCGACGGATACACGAATGCGGTCACCAAACATGCCGCGATACTGCGCGATGCCGGTAAGCTCGCCATTCTTGTTGATGTTGGCGCCCGGCATTTTTCTGAGCATCTGCGCCGTATCAGACGGCGCTACCAGCGTGTCATCAGTCACTACTGTATGAGTGTCGCGCACGCCGATAACTATTATTTCTTGAACGTTGCGCGTATCTTGCGCGACGGCGACGATTGGCAGGCTTGCTAACACAAGTGGTAAAAATTTTGATTGCATGTTTCTTCTCCCAAAGATATAGGCGAATCGTACAGTTATTGTTATGCCCTTATAAGGCTGCGGCCTGCGACACGTTGTCGCAGATTCAGCCAATGATGACGCTAGGTTAAGGAAAGTTGATATGCATCAATTTAATTGCGGGGGTTTGCTGAGGCGCTTCCAGAAAATCGTGTCTGCTTGTCTTCGAAAGAGAGTCTTTCTCGCGCAAGTTTTTCTCTAACCAAGAACGACTAATCGCTTTCGTTGATTTTTCTGTTTGCTACAGGCGCTAGTTGAATATGGCTTTTCAGAGTGGCGCGACCATAGAGATTATTCAGGAAAACGACAGTCTGAGCATCAAAGATAGCGGTGAGGGCATAGCTCGGAAGATCTGACCGGTGTCTATAATCGAAAATTCACAACGAAATCCAGCGTTGCCGGCATGGCCCTGTGCCTGATTAAGAAACTTTACAAGGAGTCTGTTGGGCACTATCGACAGTGGGGTGGGTTAGGTCAAGTTAAGTTAAGTTAAGTTAAGTTAAGGCTCTGGCGTAGTCACCTTCTTCGATTAATTGGCTCCAAATAGCCAGCTTGCGCATCGACAGCAGTGCTGAGTGTGCATTCCGCATAATTCCTAGTACTAGCCTCCAGCACCAGCCCCGATTGGGAGTTTTACCGTAAAAACTTCTTCGATTTCTATGATCTATCTGCTGATTTAGGGCGTATAGTCCAGTTGATCAGTAAATCATGCACTGCGAATCGCTACGAATCATCGTTTTGGCGTCTGCTGGCTGGCACCAGCTCTCGAGATCAAGCTACAGGGCTCATAGCTGCCCCGAGGAAACCAAGTGAATTTTATAACGCGACATCCAGTTTTGTTGGTGCTGCTGGCAGGAGCTTCGATTCTTTCCTACTTCGTCTATGCCAAGGTGGCTGAAGAGCCCCAAGGTGGGTTCAATCGCTTTGGTGGGGGCGGTGCGCCTCTAGTGGAGGTCGTGCCTGTTACTTTAACGGCGATTGCCGATGAGGTTGAGTCCGTTGGTACAACTGTAGCGAACGAGTCGGTAGACCTGACCGCTTCAGTCTCGGAAATCGTTAGCAAGGTTGGCTTTCAAGATGGTGACTTTGTGGAGCAGGGGCGAATACTCGTAGAGTTAACTAATACCTCCGAGGCGTCGCGGCTGGCCGAGGCGCAGGCTAATGTCGACGACGCCAAGCGGCAGATGTCACGCCTGCAGAATCTTTCTAACAGCAATCTCGTCGCCGACAACGAATTAGATCAGGCGCGTACCAACCTTGAGACAGCCAATGCGCGGCTAGAGGGTGTGCTCGTCGATATGGATGACAGACTAGTGCGCGCACCTTTCTCCGGTTTTCTCGGTTTTCGCAATGTAAGTGAAGGCACTCTGCTTACGCCGGGTATGGTTATCACCACTTTGGATGATGTCTCGGTTATAAAATTGGACTTCACCATCCCGGAGGTCTATCTCGCCGAAGTTGGAGTGGGACAAGAAATCACTGCCAGGAGCATCGTCTATAAAGATAAGCAGTTCAGTGGGGTGATCAACGTCGTCGGATCTAGAATAGATCCGGTCACTCGCGGCGTTTCGATCCGGGCGCAGATCGATAATCCTGATCTGCGACTGCGGCCGGGCATGCTGATGACAGTCGCTCTCGCGCTAAACGAAGAAAGAGTATTAGTAGTGCCCGAGCGATCTGTTATAGCCAGTCAGGGGCAGCAGTTTGTTTATACCGTAGGGGCAGAGAATCGCGTGTTTCGCGTCTCTGTTGGTCTGGGTCGTCGCCGTGATGGACTTGTCGAAATCACCGAGGGTCTGCAGGTAGGAGATCAGGTAATTAGCGAAGGCGTGATCAGAGTTCGCCCTGGCCTTACCGTCCGCACGGGCAGCGACGAGCCGGTTCAATTAGGCAGGCCCCAGTTTCCCCGTGGCGCAGTCGGCGCAGCTACCGGCGGCGCGTAGTCGAAGAGAATACAGCGATGATTCTTTCTGATATTTCAGTTAAGCGACCCGTCTTTGCGACCGTATTGAGCTTGATGCTGGTTGCCTTTGGCATCATGTCATTTACTCAGCTTCCGCTGCGTGAATACCCAGACACCAGCCCGCCAGTGGTCTCGATCAGCACCAGCTATCCGGGAGCTTCGGCGGAGATTATCGAGACGCAGATCACCGAGTTGATCGAAGATCAGATCAACGGCATAGACGGGGTTGATGCCATCAACTCCTCAAGCGTCGACGGCAGTTCTAGAATTTCAGTCGAGTTTGCCGTGGGTACCGATATCGAAGTCGCTGCCAATGACATCAGAGACAAGATTTCGCGAGTTGTCCGTAGCCTGCCAGAAGAGGTCGATCCACCTCAGATCGCAAAGGCCGATAGTGATGCCAGGCCGATTCAGTATTTCAATCTAGTCAGTAGTCAGTTGTCCTATCTGGAATTAAACGACTATGCGAATCGCTATATAGTCGACCAGTTTGCAGTGCTGGATGGCGTCTCTAATGTGAGTGTAAGCGGCAACGGCGGGTTTGCCATGCGCGTGTGGCTGGATCGCGTCGCTCTTGCCGCCCGTGGCCTTACTGTTATCGATGTGGCAAATGCACTGCGCCGCGAAAACATAGAATTGCCAGCCGGGCGTATCGATTCTACTAATATGGAATTCTCGGTTCGCGTCGAGCGCATATTTCAGAGTGCAGACGATTTCTCCCGACTCGTCATTGCTCGCGGACAGGACAATTACCTGGTTACTCTTGGTGAAGTGGCCAGGGTTGAGTTGGGTTCTGCCAACGAGCGCTCCATCTACAGAGGCAATGGTGTCGAGGCGGTAGGTATAGGCATCGTTAAGCAGTCGACTGCAAACAGTTTATCTGTGTTACGTGGCACCGAAGCTTTGGCGGACCGCATACGACCAACGCTGCCGGATCATATGGATCTGGTTGTCTCATCTAGCGACGCCGAATTTATCGAGAATGCTATCTCGTCTGTGTACTCGACCATTTTTATGACGATGGGACTGGTTAGTCTTGTGATCTATATGTTTCTGGGATCTATCCGGGTCATGCTGATCCCCGTTATCACTATCCCAGTGTGCCTGATCTCAGCCTTCATCGTGATCTCAGGCTTCGGTCTCTCGATTAATCTAATAACGCTTCTGGGTTTAGTGCTCTGTGTAGGTCTGATTGTCGATGATTCCATCGTGGTTCTAGAGAATATTCAGCGACGAGTAGAGAATGGCGAGCCTCCGCTGCTGGCGGCCTACAACGGGTCACGTCAGGTGGCCTTCGCCGTTATCGCAACGACGGCCGTGCTGGTTGCCGTATTCGTTCCGGTAGTGTTTCTGGAGGGCAATCTGGGTATCTTGTTCTACGAGTTGGCGGTCACTATCTGCGGCGCTGTAATCATCTCCAGCGTGCTGGCCCTGTCGTTGACTCCCATGATGTGTTCTAAACTTCTGACTACACACGCCCATGAAAGTTGGCTGACGCACAAGGTAGACGTGTTTTTTCGCTGGTTACAGCGTGGCTATCATGATGCGCTAACGGTCTGTCTGCGCTTTAGCTGGCTGATTGTCGCCTCTCTGCTCTTTGTCATGATCGCCATTTATTTTCTGTTTCAGCAACTGCCGTCTGCATTCGCTCCCAGTGAGGATCAGGGGGTAATTTTCGCCAGTATTCAGGGGCCAGAAGGTGCGAATCTGAATTACATGGAGCAACAAGTTACCTCTATTCAAGATCAGGTTATGCCCTATATCGATGAGGGCGAAGTTGAGAATATTGTCACCATGACTCCAGGTTGGGGTGGTGGCGGTGGCGTAAACAGCGGTATGACGATTATCTCTCTACCCTCTTGGGAAGAGCGGGAGAAGAATACGGCGAGCGTCATGCGTGAGCTGACCAGTAAGTGGAATGAGATTCCCGGCATCAGAGCATTCATGTTCATGCGCTCTGGCCTGTCCCGTGGTGGCGGTGGCCAGCCGGTGCAATTCGTTATCGGTGGTCGCAGCTATGAAGAGTTAGTGCAGTGGCGTGATTTGTTGTTGGAGCGAGCGCAAGAGAGCGGCATGTTCACGCGCCTCGATTCGGATTTCAACGAAACCAAGCCTAGCCTTACAGTGACGGTAGACAAGATACGCGCCGCCGATCTTGGCGTCAGTATTCAGTCTATTGGCAGTACTCTGCAGGCAATGATGAGCGAGAGTCGGGTGACGACTTTCGCCGATCAGGGCGAAGAGTACGATGTCATTATTCAGGCTGAGGACACACAGCGCGCCTCGCCGGATGACTTAACTAATATTTATGTGCGCTCGGATACTAGCGGTCAGCTGATTCCGCTTGCGAATGTTATACAGGTCGAGAACTCATCGGGTCCAACTGCGTTGAATCGCTACAACCGTATCCGCTCTATTACTATATCCGGCGGTCTGGCGGCGGGGGTCGGTTTGGATGAGGGGCTGAGTTTTCTTGAAAGCGTGGTGGCGCAAGAGTTGCCCGAATATGCACAGGTAGCCTACAAGGGTGAGTCGCTCGACCTGAAAAGTTCTGAAGGGGGCCTGACTACGGTATTTCTGCTCGCGCTATTGGTCGTGTTTCTGGTATTGGCTGCGCAGTTCGAAAGCTTCATTCATCCCATGATTATTATGACGACGGTACCGCTGGCAGTGCTCGGTGCCCTTATCGGACTGCTACTCACCGACAACTCCTTGAACATCTATTCCAACATCGGGCTTGTGATTCTAGTGGGTATAGCGAGCAAGAACGGAATCCTAATTGTTGAATTTGCCAATCAGTTACGGGATGAGGGCAAGGAATTTGCTGAGGCGCTAATAGAAGCTTGTGATTTGCGTCTGCGTCCTGTGCTGATGACCGCCCTGTCTACTCTGGTGGGCGCGATACCGCTGATTATGGCGACAGGTGCTGGCTCGGAGAGTCGAATTTTACTCGGTACGGTAATCTTCTCTGGCGTACTGATGACGACCATCACCACATTGTTTGTGGTACCGGTTGTCTACAACCTACTTGCCAGGAAGACGGGTTCGCCGGAGGCGGTTTCCCGTGCGCTGGAGTCCCTGCAGAATCAGGAAGAGGGGCGTGTAGCGGCAGAGAGTAGTTAGCACAAAGAATTTGTAGCCAACTCAATCCATGTCGAAAATTTCATTGATCTGGATTGGGTTCCCCTCAATTAAACGCTCGCGGCGCCGTTTAGAACTGATTCAAATCAAATAAATAGTCACTGATCTCATTGCTCCCTCCGTAGTTACAACAACTACAAGATGTTTCATGAGTAGCTCCATCTGTAGCAGTTAGAAAGTATCAGTGGTGTTTGCAAGTTGTCTCGATGCCTTCCGACCCCTTTAAGTTGCTCTCCGTGCTGCGCAAATACCAAAATGGAAAAATGTTTCACAATGGGATATAAACTGCATCGGCATCGCCGCTGTTTTGGTCTTCCCCCGCAAAGAATTAGCCCTGTAACGTCGATGCTGTAACAGACAATTTTTCAATTGGAGCTGGTTGGTGCCGAGCAATCTACACTGCGCTGTGTTTTTTAGTTTCTTACTTGTATCAAGTGCGGTGCTCAGCCAAGAGCTTGAGGTGGTTGAGGTTATTGGTCGCGCTGCCAACCTCATAGGCTCTTCCACTTCAGCTACTGAAGGGCGCATTTCGCAGGATGAGTTGCAACGACGCCCTCTGCTGCGCACGGGAGATTTGCTGGAATCCGTGCCTGGTTTGGTGGCGACCCAACACAGTGGAAGCGGCAAGGCGAATCAGTTTTTCCTGCGTGGGTTCAACCTTGATCATGGTACAGATTTCTCTACAGTCATCGATGGCATGCCGGTGAATATGCGTAGCCATGGGCATGGTCAAGGCTATACCGATATCAATTTCATCATTCCTGAATTGATTGAAGAAATTCGCTTCAGGAAGGGTTCCTACTTCGCGGATGCAGGGGATTTTTCAGCTGCCGGTTCCGCAAACTTCTTAACAGCTCGCAATCTTGATTCACAGTCGGCATCGTTGGGTGTGGGGGAGTACGGCTTTTCCCGATTGCTTGTTTCTGGCGCCTTGGATAATTCGGCCGGCAATCTAATCTACGGCCTGGAGCGTCAGCAGTACGAAGGACCCTGGGATTCGGTCAATGAAGATGTTGGTAGAACTAATATCTGGTTGAAACAGCGATGGGAGGCCGGAGAGGATCAGTTGCAGTTTATGTTCATGGGCTATGACAATAGCTGGAATTCAGCAGACCAGATTCCGTCTCGAGCTGTGCAGAGTAACTTGATCTCTGAGTTTGGCTCTATCGATCCAAGTTCTGGTGGGGATTCATCGCGGTACAGCGTGTCCGCAAACTGGCAGCGCAATCTGGAGAATGGCTCATTACGCGCGTCTGTCTATGGTATTGACTATGAGATGGAGCTGTATTCTAACTTCAGCTATTTCATCAGCCCACAGGGAGATCAATTCCAACAAGTAGATCAACGCAAAATCTATGGCGGATCCATAGAGTGGCGACAGGATCTTATTCTGGGCTCTCTCGCACTTACGAACACCTATGGCGCGCAGGTACGGATTGATGATATCGGCGAGGTTGGCTTACGCAGTTCCGATCAACGGCGGCTAACCGGTGCAATTCGGCTTGATGCAGTGGAAGAAAAAAGCATGGGCCTCTACTGGCAAAATGAATTGCATTGGTCTGCTAGTTTGCGTTCAGTTTTTGGCTTGCGCTATGACGATTATGAATTTGATGTTCAAGCCAGGGAGGCTGCTAATGGGAGCACCTTGCTTCCAAATTCCGGTGCGAGCTCCGATGATATCGTGACGGCGTCTCTTAGTCTTATTTACAAGCTCGATGAGAGCCGGGAGATCTATGCGAGTATTGGTCAGGGCTTTCACAGTAATGACGCTCGCGGCACAACAATTCGCTTCGATCCGGTTTCCGGTGATGCTGTTCTGCCTGTAGATCCATTGGTTGACACATTAGGATCCGAGATAGGATTTCGAGCATTTCTAACCGAGCGTCTCAACGCTTCTGTCGCGTTGTGGTTTTTGGATATTGATTCGGAGCTAATCTTTGTTGGTGATGCCGGTAACACCGAAAACACAGGTTTTGGAAGTGAACGCAAGGGAGTCGAAATAACCAGTTATTTCCAGCTTAATAATTCGATCTCTGTTGATATGGAATATTCGTGGGCTGATTCTCGATTCACTCGTAAGGTAAATGGCTTTGATGCTGTGCCTGGCGCCTTGAGTGATGTTGTCAGCGGCGGTATTAGCCTGAGCCTCAGTGATAATATGCAGGCCGCGTTGCGTATAAGGTACTTCGATGACTATGACCTGGATGAGGGGGAGATAGCCGAAGGCAGTACATTATTCAACTTGCGTCTGACCTATGCGCCAACATCACAATTTTCAGTCACGGCGGACGTGCTCAATCTTTTTGATTCCAACGATCGCGATGTTGAGTATTTTTACGAGTCACAATTGATCAACGAAACAGCGCCAGTTGGCGACCATCACTATCATGTATTCGAACCGCGATCACTTCGAGTTTACTTCAACTATTCTTTTTGACTGAAATGGGTTGAGTCACCACGACTATCCCTTGCTTAAGGTGTGGGCAAGTTTCAATCAACAGCTCCAAGCTGGAAGATCGGCATGTGCTAAGGGCTGATATTCTAATCTCGCTCTATCTGACACATAGCCCGCTATCGATGTGACGACACTATAACGATGGTTTTGCGGCAGAGCACATTCTGATGATGACGCGTTTTTGTCTGTTGGGAGATCGTAGCTTACTAGCTGATGCCTGAACGTTTATTTCGAAAGGCTTGCAATAGTAAGATGATGCAGATGGCGCTTTTACAATGGGGCCGGCCCACAACATACCATCCAGGCGTGCTACAGTAATTGCGAAAGTAGCGGTGTCAGCAGAGAAGATAGGTGAGCGAATTGATTTAGCGAAAGGCGAGATGCAGCCTACCGCAGGTCTCGATAGTCTATTTACGCCCGGTAACTATCCGGCTCTATGGAGGATTCAGGCGATCTATTGCGCCGCAGTAATAGTTAACAATAAGCATGGAAAATAGAGATGCCGCGGGGTGGCCCCTACGGCATCTTTTTAATTTATGGGACCAAGTAAAGGCTAGATGCCCTTAGGTTCCATAATCGATTGATACAGAAGACGACGAGAGATGCCGCGAACATCAGGCGTTAGCGCGCCAGCCGCTTGAATCATGCCGACGAAGACTATCTCCTCAACCGGGTCTATCCAGAACCAGGTGCCAGCGGCACCGCCCCAGTAGTACTCGCCGGTGGAATAACTTTCTGCCTCGACCGGATCCTGAATCACAGCGAAATCAAGCCCAAATGCAGTACCCTGTTGATCCAGGCCCGATGTTTCCATGGCTTTCGGTGTCTGATCCCTGTGCATTAGATCGACTGTTAGGGGAGCGAGTATGCGCACACCATCGAGCTCGCCACCGTTGAGCATCATTTGACTGAAGCGTATATAGTCAGTGGCTGTCGACACGAGGCCTGCGCCCCCTGCCTCAAAAGCAGGGGCAGTTGTATAGTCGGAATCGGGAAACATTTCGCCAGCAGTTAATTCGCCTTCGGGGCTGTAACCGTACATCTGTGCGAAGCGGCCTAGCTTCTCCTGTGGCACATGGAAGCTGGTGTCTATCATACCCAGTGGCTCGAAAATTCTTTCTTCGAGAAATTCACTGAACTTCTGACCGGAAAGCACTTCGACTAGATAGCCCTGTACGTCGACAGACACCGAGTATTCCCATTTCGATCCCGGCTGACTCTTTAGGGGAATCTGTCCTAGCTTTCTCACGAAGTCCTGGCCGGTTTCGTTCGGCTCTAGAATGCCAGCGGCAGCGGCGGCGCCTATGCCAGCGGCCAAATACGCATCGTCAACTGGCGACTTGTCGAATATGCCGTAGGAAAGGCCGCCGGTATGACTCATCAGCTCGCGTATGGTCATCTTGTGGTTTGCTTCTTCGGTGATCATGCTACCGTCGTCATTGGTCCCGACATAGACAGTTAAATCCTTCATTTCAGGAATGTACTTCTCTACAGGGTCGGAGAGTTTAAATTTTCCTTCTTCATAGAGCGTCATGAGTGCAACGCCAGTAATTGGCTTGGTCATGGAATAGATGCGGAATAGGGCATCATTGGTCATTGCCGCCTCTGCATCTTTGTCTCTATAACCGACAGACTCGAAATGCATGACCTTGTTGTCGCGCGCGGCCATGGTGACGGCACCGGCGAGTAGGCCCTGATCCACCAAGTCTTGCATAGCCTCTTTTACGCGGTTGAGTCGCTGCGAGTCCATGCCCACGCTTTCTGGGGCTACCATTTCCAGAGCTCGAGCCGGCTCCGGACTTGCTACGCTGGCAGAGGTATTGTTGCTGCTTGCTGGAGGATTGCATGCAGCAAGTATGCCCACTAATAGAAGTAGGAGTGTGTGCCTGGAGAGATTCGACACAAGACGCGGGTTGCTATTCATAAGAGTTTCCTGTTTTTAGTAATCTATAAGGCTGATTATAGGTAAATTTTGTCGAGAAAGATTCCGCTAACAATGAAATTAATCAGATTTCGCTGAGCGAAGGATTGGTATCGTCGATGCGGGCAGTATGTCGATGAACACAACCATGATCGATATAACCGATAGTTGGGAAGGAATTGCATCAGGGGATGAAGTCGTTATTTTTGGCAGGCAATTTCAGGATGAAATCCGGGTAGAAGAGTATTGGAGATCATCTATTTCTGACGTCCATAGCTTTATGGGGCAGTTGAATCAGCAGGCGAGATACCCTAGGCCCTATTTGGAATAAAGGGGTCGGAGGGATTTAATTTTGATCAATTCAACTGATAGATTGATCAAAATTAAATCCCTTCGAACCCTTTAATTTCTTTTTTCTAGGTGGCGGGTTTGCGAGTGATAAATAGTACTGGAACAAGTAGCAGCAATAGGGGGAGAGAAAATAGCATCACGCCGCTCCAGCCAATACTAGCTAGTAGAACACCGGCGCTGAGTGAGCCAACCGCTTGCAGGCCAAAAACCAAAAAGTCATTGACGGCTTGCACCTTAAAACGCTCGGAATTGCGGTAGCTCTGAGTTAGTAGGGTGGTGCCGCCAAGGAAGAGGAAGTTCCAGCCAACGCCTAGAAATATCAGGGTTCCCCAGTAGTTGATGAAGTCAGGTTGACCCCAGCCAATAGCAACACAGACTAACATCAGGGCGAAGCCTGCCTGGATAATTCGCTTAACTCCCAGCCAAGAGATCAGGAATCCGCTAAAGAATGATGGAACATACATGGCAAGGATGTGGCTCTGGATCACTCGGGTTGTGTCATCCAAAGAATGCAGGTCTAGTTCGTGCATACTTAGTGGAGTTGCGGTCATTATCAGGCTCATGACGCTATATCCGACAGCAGCAGATGCAATTGCCAAGATTAGGGTGGGTTGTCTAAAGATCTGCCCTAGAGACCTGTCGGTGCTAGCTTGTTCGTATGTCTCCATGTCTGTGTTGCGATAGAACAGGAGTAAAATTAGAAACGACACGCTCAGCATCGCAGCCATGCCTAGAAATGAACCTACGTAATTGGGAAGCCCTTCGATGACACTGAAACGTCGTCCCACTTCCGGTCCCAGCAATGCGGCAACTATGCCCGCTAACATTAAAAATGACAGACATTTGGGTATCTGCTGTTTTGGCACTGACTCCGCAACGGCGAAACGAAACTGTTGCAGGAAGGCGATATAATTACCAATGAAGAAAGAAGCGATGCAGAAGAGCGCAAAGGATTGTTGAAAGATACCCCAGGCGGCAAAGAGAGCGGCAAAGATGGCGAGCGCGGTACCGCCAAGAAATCCAGCTTTTCTACCAACTTTTGACATCAGATAGGACGCGGGAATTGTCGCAGAAGCTATTCCTATAATTTGAATTGCTATTGGGAGCGTCGCCCAGTCAAGTGAAGGTGCTATCTGCGCCCCAACAATGCCGCCCAGCAGGACAAGAATCGGTGCTGCGGTTTGACCGAAGCATTGCGCGAAGGTCAGAACGATTAGTGTTCTGTAATTTTCCAGTTTCACTCAGGGGCTCCTGCTCCAGTATGGTCTGACACGAGAGTTTGTTGCCCGCTGCGTAATTCTAACCCATAAACCATAAAGGGGTCGGAGGGATTTAAAATTAATCCCTCCGACCCCTTTAAATCGGCCAAATTGGTTGAAAATAAATCCCTCCGACCCCTTTCAACCGTTAGAGTCTTAACTGGTATTGGAAAACCTCGTTAATTAGGCTACTGTTGACCAGTATTTTTATTCGTGATTGCTTGCCTGCCTGAGAAGAGCAATGACAGATGTAATGGCTAATTTCTGTCATTACTCGGGATTGGATTGTGCGCCAGTACCTGCACAGGAGAATTATCATGCGCTTTCTGAACACCTTGGCGCTTAGCCTGAGCCTCGCTTCCCCATTGGCCTTTGGCCAGCTAACTCCAGAGCGAATCTCTGTCGAAACGATGCCCAGCCCGGGAGCCAACTGGTTTGTCGCCAAATCTGGTGGCGGTGCCCGTATTTTTGATGCCGAGTCCGGCGAGATGCTGGGTCAGTTGTCGCTTTCCGATTGGACCCCCGCCGTGACGATGTGGAATCCGCGCGAGGAGTTCTATGCGGCTGAGTCCTACTTCAGCCGCGGCGTGCATGGCGAACGCACAGATATGGTGACGATTTACGATTTCGAGAATCTCAGCCCCATTGCCGAGGTCATCATTCCCAATCATATGGCGCGTCTGGGCGTGCGTCGACATCTGGCCATGTTGAACAGCGGTCGTCACCTTGTTGTCCACAACATTAACCCGGGCCACTCAGTGTCTATCGTGGATGTGCAGGACCGTGTTTTTGTCTATGAGCTGATGACGCCTGGCTGCGCCGTGAATATGGCCGTAGCAGAGAATGACTTTCTGCAAATCTGTGGCGATGGCACGCTGCAACTTATTCAATTGGATCTTAGTGGCTTCGAACAGAACCGGGCGCGGAGCGATGTGTTCTTCAGCGTGCAGGATGACGCCGTTTTCGACCGCACTGCCAGTACCGCTGACGGATGGCTGCTGGTCACCCACTCTGGTGAGTTGTTCGAAGTAAGCGTGTCAGGAACCGACATCAACATCGGCGAGGGCTGGGACATCCCAACAGATGGCGCAGAAGGTTGGCGTCCTGGTGGGCGCGGTGAATTTCTGTCTGTACATCATGATACTGGCCTGCTGTATATCGCGATGCATGAAGGTGGCATCGACACGCATCATGATCGAGGCACCGAGATCTGGGTGATTGATCTTAATACTCAGCGTTTACTCAAGCGTCTCGAGATGGAAGAGCCTATCGGCACTTTACTAGTAACTCAGGAAGCGAATCCAAAATTAATCGTCGGCTCCTTCGGTGACCTTGGCACACTTGTGTTCGATGCGCTTACCTTCAAGCATGAACGTGCGATTCAGGCGCCTGGCGCGCAAATGTTCGAGGACTTCTAAGTGATGCTAGATCCGCTTCTGTTTCAGCTTATCGCCGTGTCATTCTGCCTGCTGTTGGTTGCCGCAGGATTGCACAAGCTTGCTGAGCGATTACGTTTTCAGGGCATTCTTGCAGCCTACCAGGTAGTGCCGGCATTTCTAATTGCCCCGCTAAGCCTACTCATTCCTCTGCTTGAAATAGTGCTGGGGCTGGGCTGGGCCATAGGTTGGCAAACAGGTCTGGTGTCGGTGGCTACAGCTTCCCTGTTTGCTGTCTATGGGATAGCTATGAGCATCAACCTGATGCGAGGTCGCAGCTATATCGATTGTGGTTGTGGACTGTCTTCGGCTAAGGCGCATAGCGAAGACAACGGCGTACAACAGTTGTCTGTGTGGCTGGTATTTCGCAACATCTTGTTGATTGGGTTTGCCCTCGCAGCCGGAGGAAGTATGAACGCAAGAAACTTTGCTGTGCTGGATTACTTTTCCCTGATAGCGGCAACGGTAGCGCTGGTATTTACCTATGCGGCCTTTCATCAGTTACTGGTGAATCACAATGCGATCGATTCCTGGCGCAAACCGTTGTTGGCAGAATCGTCTGCAGGGGAAGATCATGACTGAAGCCTTAATTGTGTCGAATATCATTCTTTGGGTCGTCGTAATCGCCTTGGCTCTGCTGGTTCTGGCGTTGGCCAGACAGGTAGGAATTCTGCATGAAAGAGTGTCGCCGGCAGGAGCGTTGCAGCCTACATCCGGCCCTAAAGTTGGCGAGATGACTAGCCGACTGGATCTGAGGACCTTGGCAGGTTCGCAGGTCGTTATCGGCGGTGAAGACAGTTCAGCCCTCGCTACCTTTATCCTGTTTATTTCTCCTACCTGTCCGGTATGTAAGTCTCTGGTGCCTACTGCGAAGTCATTGATCCTGTCGGAGAAGCCGCGCATGCAACTTATGTTTGCTAGCGACGGGGCAGACACGGACAAGGAGTTGGCTCAACATAAGTCCTATGTCACTGACCTGAATATTTCCGATTACCCCTACATCATCTCGCAGCAGCTTGGAATGACCTATGAAGTCAGCAAGCTGCCGTTTGCGGTTCTAATTGGCAGCGATGGTATTCTCAAGAGCAAGGGGCTGGTGAATACTCGCGAACACATGGAGAGCCTGATTGAAGCTATGGACTCCGGGGTTTCGACCCTGCAGGAATTTGTCGGGCTGGTAACGGCGGAACAGGGTGATGCTGAAGAGAATGTTGTTAAAAAATTTGAGCCTTCAACGGTGGAACAATCGTCATGAATATTGAACGAATGGTAGAAAGTGGCTACTACTGGATCGATGACAGGGCTCGGAGGAGCAGCCTGGCGTTGGCGCGCAAACTGTCGCGTCGTCATTTCTTATCGAAGATTGGAATGATGCTCGCGGGCGCCGCGGCCTTTCCCCTATTGCCGGTGTCTCGATCTTTCGCCCAGAGTTCCATTCAGGAGATAGGCGATCCGCAATCCTGTGAGTATTGGCGCTACTGTGCCATGAGTGGTTCCATCTGCGCCTGCTGTGGGGGTTCGTCAACCTCTTGTCCGCCGGGCACGCAACCGTCACCGATCTCTTGGGTAGGTACCTGCCTCAATCCGGTGGATGGGCGCAACTACCTCATGTCATATAATGACTGCTGTGGAAAATCCAGCTGTGGGCGTTGCGGTTGTCACCGTACTGAGCGGGACAAACCGGTGTATTATAACGGGACTAGCAGTACGGTCTATTGGTGCTTCGGTGTTGAAGACACCAGCTACAATTGCACGGTTTCGCTAGTTCTAGGCTATTCGGACGAATAGATGGCTTGTGAGAATATGAGCCACAATAAGCTTTTCGCAGCGGTGTTTATTGAAAGATGGGCCATGCCGCTGGCCCTGTCCTTACTGATAACCGTACTGCCGGGCGCCGCGTACAGCGCCACAGCCAGAATCAACTACCTGCTGCATTGCAGCGGCTGCCATCTTCCCGGAGGACAGGGCAATCCGCCGAATGTGCCAACCCTGCATCGGGAGTTGGGCCGCATGATGGGCGTGGCTGCGATGCGAACCTATCTGGTGCGTGTGCCTGGCTCAGCTTATTCCTCGCTCAGCGACGAAGAGTTAACTGACGTGGCCAACTGGATATTAGAAGAGTTCAATGCCGAGACGCTGCCAGCCGATTTCGTGCCTCTCAGCACTACCGAAGTCACTCGTGCCCGTCAGCAGTCATTATCGGACCCGCTGCGGTATCGTATAGAACACTGGCGCGACTACGAGCAATAGAAATCGCTACTAGTCATCTCATTAGCACAGACGAGTTCATTGCAAACGATTGTATTTTTACTTTGACCCATCGCTTACAAATATTTTGTTTGCTTTGCCGGCCTATGAGAAACTTAGTGCAACTTTCTTTAATAACAAAACAGGCTGCAAATTATGTTTCGATACTGCTTCGCTCTAGTGTTGATGCTGTTTACACATCTGGTCCTATCTGCCGAGAATCCGGATGTGCGGGAGTTAATGAGCGCGGAAGAGTTTGCCGCTTCTGGATTTGAGCGCCTTACCGAGGATGAAATAGCGGCGATTAATCGCTGGCTTGTGCGTTATACAGCGCAAGACGCTGAAGTGATGATAGATGACAGTCCTGCTGTGAAAGAGCTTAGCAGCGCCGCTATTAAGAGCAGGATTGACGGAGAGTTCAGCGGTTGGAATGGCCCGACACAATTTCGTCTCAAAAATGGACAAACTTGGGAAACCAGAAGCACCAGGCGCTATAGTTATTCTGCTGTCGATCCAGAAGTTGAAATCACTACGAACTGGATGGGGATTTCAAGGATGCGGATAGTAGATACGGACCGGGCTATAAGGGTTAGGCGCGTAGATTAAGGCTAGCTAGAATGAAAGGAAATTAAATCTCTCCGACCCTTTTTTTGGCGCGGGCTAAAAGGTAAAACCAAACTCAATTTCAAACTGGTGCATTTTGATTTCCAGTTGCTGGGTCGGGTCGAAGGGATTGGTGCCTTTGACTTTTTTCTCTGGCGCGAACATGAACGTCAAGCTGTACTCCCTGCCGCTGTCCATTTTATGGCTAAAACCTGCGGTGAAGTGGTTCTCGATTACTCCCGGAGCCATCATGTTAAATAGAACTTCACTTTTCTCTATAGGCTGACTGCCGTGGCTGAAGCCAAGCCGGAAGGTCCAGTCTTCAAGCTGGCCTGGCTTCCACTGGTAGCCGATCTTGTGGATGGTCATATCGTCCCAGCCAAAGCCAGCACCGTTGCTGCCACCCAGGCAGTAGCTTGAATCGGTGCCGCCAGCGCCCGCGGCAGGGCAATTAAACAGATTTGCCATGGGATTGCCCACGGAATCGATATCGCTGTAGGACGTGTGTTCGATGTCGTAGTGCAAAACGGAACTGCTGCCGAGGTTAATGCTTATGCCGCCGCGAATACTCGCGGGAATATCAAAGCCGCCGGATTCTGCGAATAGGTCGCTGTAGTCATCAAGTTCTGACATCTCGATTCTGCTTTGATAACTCAGTCCCAGGTGAATTGTTTCCGACAGATCCCAGATGGCGCCCAGTTTGATTCCTGCCCCGTAGGAGAAGTCATGGCCATTATTGCTGAGAGAGCTTGGCATGGCGGTTCCGCCAGAGTTGGCAAAGGTCTCGGTATAGGGCATAAAACTGGCGAAGCCATTGCCAGCAAAAGCCTGTGCCGATACCACCAGGGCTATACCCCATGCCAAGTCGCCCGATTGATGAGAATAAGATATGTCGGCAAATAGCTGCGCCAGGTCTCCGCCTGCTGCGCCAGCGCCATAGGGGCCGGGCATTGACATGACGGGAGCCGGGCCGGGGCCATCGGGGTCAAAAGTGGCCGAGCCGCTGCTGTAATCTGTGTTCATACCGCCGCGGCCCTAAAGCGATAGGCCAAAAGCAGACTCTTCACCGTAGTCCTAAGTCTTTGCAACATAAGGAATTGGAAAATATTCGCTGTCGCTATCTACCTGTCCCGGGTCAATAGTGAAGGCGCCACCGAGGCCATTAGCCAGGCTGTTGCTAGCTTCATAGGCGCGTCGTGGTGAGAACAATGAGATCCCTGCCTCGAATGTTTCACCCAGGATCACTGCCGAGGCCGGGTTCACGGATGTGGCCATTGCTTACTGAGGATAGGCTGTGCCGGCACCGGCAAGGGCCTTGTTCTTCACACCGAGGCCATGGGAAAAATAGCCGTTGGTGGCGTAGGCTGCAGGGCAGCTCGAAAGCAAGGTCAGCGCAAGGGCTGTACCTAGGTTATTCACTGATTTCATTGGCTTGGTCTTTTAGTGATTTTTGTGGATTGCTGGCGACAAAATTGCCTTTCTGGTTGCGCAGCTGCGGATTCTCTTAGTCGCAGACTACCTCAGTTTTGGTCTTGCTACTCGATCCATGTCTGAAAGGCGCGCAATTTTAGCAGCTTTTGAGGTAACAGCAAAAGAATGAGGAGTAGCGATGAGGCAAGCTTAGGTTGCCTGTATAAAGAGGGCTTAGAAGAGAGAGCTAAATAGAAGAGAGGGCTCATTAGGCCGGATAGGAAAAGATAAAAATCTATTGCTTAAAGAATAAAGGCCAGGGCGCGCTAAGAAGCGTGTATTGTAAAATAAAGGAGTAAATTCGTTGAAGACCTTGCCTATTGTTGGTCGAATCTTCAGTGGCGTCATCGAAAAAATTGAAGAGCAATGCAGTAGCGCTGGAAGGTCGGTTTCTCTGAAGGTCAGTGGAGCGTTCTAAGGTTTCAGTAAGTAAATAGGTAATTTTGGCGATCTAAATAAAGGGGCGGCAGGGATTGAAAATAATTCCCTGCGGCCCTGTTAGCTAATCTGTTTCTTATCCTTTTATATCTTCTGTTCATGCTTATACGGTTAATGCGAGCACGGCGAGAGAGTAAAACGAAAACAATACTGACCAAAGTTTAAAGTTTGCTGGTATTGTTATTACCAGTAGCATCAAGACTATTCCAATAGTGGGGACTACTATCGATGGCAAAATTGCATTGTTGTACATAACTATATTTACATAGGGCCCTACCAGAAAATATAACAGCATGGATAGAGCCGAGAGTCGCCCCAGTTGCTGACTTTCCTTTAACATATCAACCGTCCCTTCTTCGGGTGCGGTTAGCGCCATCTCGGCGGCACCATAGATACAGGAAGAGCCAAATACAAGAATAATAAAGTCAGGGAAGGCCCATTGCTCGATAGTGCGCAACCCCCAGCCAACCCACCATAACTGCAAAATATAGAGCATGATGCTGCCCGTCCAGATTGCAGAGGACCAGTGGAAAATGACGCGACTATGGGCGCGTGTAATCATCGCCGCCGTGTGCAACAGTCGAGTGATCGCTAGGCCGAGAATGATCGATACGGCAATAAAGATATATTCGTGTTGAGTCATATTACTTTTTCACCAGGGCCGCTAGAGCCAATGCCGCGGTGGTACATTCATACCCTAATGCCCCATAGCTGTATGAGGTTACAGGGTCTGTTGTAATTAATACGGAAACTAGCCGTGCCAATGCCAAGCTGCCAATAGCAATAAGCAGTAGTATTAACCCTGAACGATAGAACTCGGGCTTTACTAACGCCAATGCGCAGAATAGGCCAAGCCCCGTTTGCAGTCCGCCGTACATCGCTCCAATTTCGGCAAAAGCGTCACCGTTGCTGATCACCAGGCCCGCAAAACCTGCGGGTATGGCAGGAGACACGAGGCTGACAAGTCCATACCCCATAAATACAAAGGCAGAAACCCCCAGTAATGTTTTGCCTAACAGCATAGTGAGCTACCTTCTTTTTCTAAGTCATTTAGTGTGCCATGTAACCATGCATCGAGCAATGCGAGGGGGTGAAGTAGAGAGGCGCTAGACCGAAGAGCAATAAAAGGGGTCGGAGGGATTTAAATTAAATCCCTCCGACCCCTTTTACCTAATCGATATCGTGGCGCTAGGGGTAAAGCCGATACGGTGGGCGATTACCAGCAGTCTCTGGCCTTCGTTTATAGCTAAGGGTTCTTGATAGATCTGCCAGGTAGCTCCAAGTTCTTCGCCGTCATTCAATATTTGATAGCCGATGCTGGCCCCCTCGGTCTTACTGCGCAGTGTTATAGCGCCATCATTTTCGGCTTTGCTTGCGATCGGGCTTAAGGTCGTCGGTTGAACTGAGTTTGGCCACATGCTGTTGATCAGATCTACTTCGGGCATTAGGCCTTTATCATCGATATAGCTCATCCAGCTATCTAATTCATTTCTGAGTTCGGCCAATTTTTCTGCGTAAGAAGTGTCCCCCGCAAGGTTATTCAATTCATAGGGGTCATTTTCAGTATCGAACAATTCTTCCTCTTCTTTCGATGTTCTGAACCACTGTGCCTGAGTTTCGTTTAGCTGGCCGGCATCACGCATACGCAGTAGTTCTTGCATGACGGGCATCTGTTCTCTGTAAGTAAGTGGCAGATAGTAGGGCTTCTCGGGATTAAAGTTTCGAAGATACTTGAATCGTTTGTCGCGAACCGCACGGATGGTGTCGTATTCGGAATCGAAGCGATCGGCAGCGGCGTGCACATAGTCTCGACTGGTAGAAGCTGCATATTCTCCCAAAAAGGCTCTGCCATCGACATAGGTTGGCGGCTCGATTCCGGCAAGAGAGAGAATTGTGGATTTGAAATCGACGAAGCTTATAAGTTGATCATCAATTTCACCTGCCCTGTATTGATCGGGAAATCGTATTATGAGGGGTAGATGAATTCCGGAATCATAGAGTAATCTTTTTTGTCGGGGTAGTGGCCCTCCATGATCGCTGTACCAGAAGATGATTGTGCTATCCAATAAGCCATCCTCTTCCAGTTGATTAAGAATCTCACCGACCTGTTGATCCATGGCGACAATATTGGAATAGACTTGTCGTACATCTTTGCGGCCAATTTCTGAATCTGGCAAATAGGGAGGAATGGGGACTTCCAGGTTCTCATCTACCAACAATGGGTTGCCTGCCTGAGCCCAAACTTGTGACTCGTGAGTAATTCCAAAGTTGAACACAGAAAAAAACGGCTGACCTTCGGCTCTGTTACGCCAATGCGCCGATCTGCTGCTGTCATCCCAGGCGGTAACAGTCTTGCGAAATTGATAATCTTCCTTGGCATTATTGCTGGCGTAGTAACCAGCCTCGCGGAAATATTGGCTATGCATCTTCACGTAAGCAGGAGGAACCGCTTCATAAGGCACTATGCCCTCGACACCGAAGTCAGCAATATTTGTTGTGCGCATATGCTGTGCGCCAATTCGATTCTGATACATGCCTGTTGCAATCGCAGCGCGGCTTGGCGCGCAGACTCCAGAGCTTGAATATACTTGTGTGTAACGGATGCCTTCGTCTGCCAGGCGCGTCAAGTTTGGTGTTGCAACTGTATTGTCACCGAATGGAGGAATAATGGCGCTGAGGTCTTCAGCAACCAGCCAAAGGATGTTAGGTTTTTGTGGAAGCTTGGGGCCGCTAGCTTGCTCGGACTTGGCTGTCTCCTCGTTGCTGCATTGGCTGATAGCTAAAACCAATACAAGCAAGCCAATAAACTTTCCGGCTTTTTGATGACTGTTAGCTAGGAACCCTGACTCCGATGTGTGCATTTTTTTGGTTCTGAAAGACAAATAGTATGTAATTGATTGCTAGCCGGTTCGGATGCCAAAAGAATTTACACCGGTGCCAGCATAGCCGCCCTAGTTTTTTACTGTTCTGAATCCAATATGACTTGTCCCCAGCCCGGTATCTTGTGCTTCGCGTGCCGCAGGCCTGAATCGCAGGCAATAGTTTTCTGCGCACAGATAAGACCCGCCCTTGATTACTTTTTCCGGGACAGCAGAGGCGGCAGTGTTAATACTTTGCTCCAGAGTCGGACCCGTTGGGTTGTCCGAGTCATGCTTATTGTGTTCTGGGTAGTACCAGTTTGAGGTCCATTCCCAGACGTTGCCGATTAAGTCGTAAGCACCGTAGTCATTGGCACCGAAGCAACCTACTGGGGCTAACCCATGGTGTCCATCCTCGGCGCTATTGTGCTGTGGAAAGCTGCCTTGCCAGGTATTAGCCTGATGCTGCCCGTGGGGAGCTAGCTCATTGCCGCCCCAGGGGAATACTGCGTTGCGCCTGCCGAGAGCGGCCAACTCAAATTGGGCCTCGGTTGGAAGCGAGCGACCAGCCCAATTCGCAAAAGCTTGCGCGTCTTCGTATGCCACGTGGACTACCGGGTAATTATCTTTGCCCCTAATGCTGCTATTGGGCCCATCGGGGTGCCGCCAATTGGTGCCGGGCACCCAAGACCACCAGTTTGTCGCAGCTTGACCGGGCTCTGGAGGGGTGAATAGAACCGAGCCTGGCTTGAGGAAATTTTCTGGCACATCGGTTGGCCAGTCGGCGGGGTTGGGGGTGCGCTCAGCCACTGTTAGGTAGCCGGTTGCTTCGACAAAGGCGGCGAACTGGCTGTTGCTGACTTCGTGAGCATCGATCCAAAAGCCGTCCAGGGAAACTTTGTGAGCAGGGCCTTCCTCCTGATAGAGAGCATTGTCACCCATGATAAATTCTGCTTCATTTATCCATACCTGAGTGGCTGTCTCATTCAGACACGAATCGTCTGCAGCTGCTTGAGCAAAGCCTTTCTGAGCAACAGTGAGTGCAAGTAACAGGGCAGTGGTGACCGGAAGGATATTCATGTTAAAGACCGGAATTCCTGAATTATGAAAAGAGGTAGTGTAAAGCCTGAAAAAGTATAGCATACGCTCGGTCTTCTAAAATACTGACTGATTGCGATGGTCGCCAAACTTAGGCCGAACTACATTCTTTAAAGGAATGCTCATGCCTCCTGTAGCTTCCAGCCAGTCATAGACTTCGCTGGCAAACCCAGCAATGCGCTCTTGGTGTTCTGGAGCATCGATCAGGTTTTGCATCTCATTAGGGTCGGCCTGAAGATCATAGAATTCATTGGTGTCCCACACGCCATGATAGCGAATATATTTGTAGCGCTCTGTGCGTATACCAAACATTGTTGGTGTCTGGGGGAAATCCATCTCCCAGTAGTATTCATAGAATATCCTATCGCGCCAGGGAATCTCTTCGCGACTGAATAGAGGGATAAACGAAGCCCCCTGCATTTGCGCTGGCATGCTAAGACCTGCTGCCTCCAAAATAGTTGGAGCAATGTCGATGTTCTGCACCAGTGATTCGATAGTAGCGCCGCCTTGCAGCCGTGAAGGCCACCTAACTAATAGAGGGACCTTAGCGGATTCTTCATAGAAGTGTCGCTTGTCAATTAATCCATGTTCGCCAAAAGAGAAGCCATTGTCTCCCATATAAATCACTAAGGTGTCTTCTGCCAAGCCGTTGGCATCAAGATAGTCCAGCACTGCACCCACGCTATCATCTATGCCCATGAGGGTTTCTGTGTAGCGCCGGAAGAATTTTTCGAAGTCGATGTCGCCGTGGTACATGTAGTCGACTCCATGCCAGGACTCTCGCTGTTGTTTTACCCAGTCGGGAATGCGGCGTTGCCCGTAGTAGTCGCGACCACGCAGAGGTTCACTGTCAGCGCTGCCTGTTGGTAGTTCAGGAGTTCCATAATTTGGCGTGTCGAAACTTGGTGGGTAGACTATAGCCTCTTCTTGATAAAGCCCCTCATGGCGCTCGGCAGGTTGAAACTGAGAGTGCACAGCCTTGTGCGATAAGTACATAAAGAACGGTTGATCCTCATTGCGCTCATCCAGCCAGTCGACGGCATGTTCGGTTAACACATCAGTGATATAGGTAGATTGATCATAGGTCGTACGCTCGCCATTTATGTTTAGTGTCGGTCCGTAATAGACACCTTGTCCCCGAAAACTCTCCCAGTGATCGAACCCAGGTTGTGGCTCGTCGCTGTGATTGCCCATATGCCACTTGCCGAAGTAGCTGGTCTGATAGCCTGCTTCCTGTAGATACTGAGGGAAAAAAGTGAGATTACCAGGGTCAGGAGCGGCATTATCAATTACCGTGTGGGTATGGGAGTACAGTCCCGTGAGGATCGATGCTCGAGACGGTGAGCATAACGAGGTAGTGACATAGGTATTGGGGAAGTAGGCTCCTTCATTGGCCAATCGGTCGAGATTCGGGGTTTCCAGCCACGGCACCTTGCCGGTAAAACCCATGAAATCGAAGCGATGATCGTCGGAGAGAATGTAGATGATATTCTTGGGGCTGGTATTGGCCAGCGTTTCCAGGCGAAGAGGGCTCTTTTCGTTACTGCAGCTAACAATGAAAGTAGATAGTAAGCAGATAGCTGGAATCATGTGGTTTTGCATAGGAGCTCCCCTCGGTTTTACGTTCTCACAAGACATGAATTGCAGCTTGTGCGACTTATTCTTCGTTGTTTCATAGGATAACCAATTTAGTCGCAGATGGAACTGTTAAAGCTGAAGTCAGGACAGTAAATAGTTAACGCCATTGGAGTCAATAAGTTAAAACTGCTAAAGCAGGGTGTGTTGAGAAGTGTGCTATGGTATTCGAGTAATCTACGCTTAACCATCTCAGACTGACCCTTCGACCATTTTCTGATGCAGCGAAAATTTTCTGGCGCGACATGCCATTTTTGAGCCTTAAGCCCAGGATATATCGAGCAGCCTGAGTGAAATTGAGAGATTTTAGTGTCTTTCGACTGATAAAGAGTTGGTCGCAAGCCGGGGATTCAAGGTGTTTGGCTGGGATAGGGTTGGTTGCAGTCTTAATATTTCCTATACTCGATACCTAATCATTCGCAGATTAGCAGATTCATAGCAGTAGAATTATAGACTGCGCAAATTTCAGTTATGCAGGGCATAGCCATAAGAGGAAGACATGATAAGAAACACAATACTTTTCCTAACGGTGCTAGGAGTTGCTTCAACCGCAAATGCGCAGGACCAGGTACCTGTTGGTGATGCATTGACCCGCGCCCGAGCAGCTGACGGCAGTTATATAAGTTGGCGTGAGCATCTCATCGATGACCCCACTGAGTCTGGTGTTCCATTCAGTGGTAGTGACGGTCTGGTAATGGGCGATATAGACAACGATGGATTCGAAGATATTGTCTCTGTCCATGAGTCTGATTCCACCTATGATTCTGCGACCTTTGATGACGGCTTCGAGCCTCCGGCTGCCGGTCATGTGCGTATTGCGTTTGGAACATCGGACCCTGATCGATGGGTCAATATAACCCTGGCCGAGGCAGCGGAAGTAGGTGCTCCTGAGGATGCCGTGCTGGTAGATGTTAATCGTGACGGTTATCTGGATGTTTTTGTCGCCGCTGAGCTTGCTCACCTGATATATCTGGAAAACCCGGGAGCTAACGCGCGTTCCACGGCATGGGAACGTTTGATTCTTCCCCAGAGTTTAAATCGCGGATCTTATATTCGTGTCTTCGCCGCTGATTTGAACAGCGATGGAATTCCTGAAATCATTGCTCCTAACAAGGGCGCCCAGCGCCCCAGCCCAGCGGACTACGCGCGCTCAACACCGGTTGAACTATTTACTCTGCATGGTGACCCGCTAGATGGTGACAGTTGGCAGCGAGAAATTCTTGGGCGCTATAGCATTCCGCAGAATTCAGAAACCGTAGATCTTGACGGCGATGGTGATCAGGATATCGTGGTTGGAACCCGTGGAGAAAATCGTATTCTCTGGTTCGAGAACACTGGTGGGCTAGAGTTTGTTGAGCATGCCATCGGTATCAATGGTGGCACTATGCAGGGCTTCAATCTGGAGTACGTCGATCTCTCGGGTGACGGTCGCCTCGATATTGTCGGTGCCGGCAGACCACCGGGCTTGATGTGGATCGAACAACCAGCGGAGCAGGGCGACGCCTGGAATGGTTTTCAAATAGGCACGTTCCTGCCGGATAGCATGACTGGCATGGAGCTGGCCGATATCGACGGTGATGGCGACACTGATGTAATTGCCGGCAGTTACAGCAGGGGAGATCGCATGGAAGACGACTCCACAATGAACATAGGTGGCGCGTTAGGAAGAATTGGCTGGTTTGAAAACCCGGGTGATGCTAAGACAGAATGGACGCGTCATGATATCTCCAGGCGTAAACGTGGCATGTTCGACAAATTCATTGCTCGCGATTTAGACAATGATGGCGACATGGATTTCATTGGCACTCGCGGAAATAGTTATCCTTATGATGGTGTGTTCTGGCTTGAGCAGGTGAGAACAGCGACGCCGGTAGCTTCTTTTCAAAGAGCAAGAGATGTGGAAAGCGGCGAAATGCCTTTGCCCTGATTTCGTTGAGAAAAGGGGGCAGGTTTATTTTTTCAAAAAAATTGGAAGGTCCGGGCGCAAGAGTCCAAAGCATTCGGCTATTTTATGTAAGCAGGAGCAGGCCTTTTTTCTAAGGATGTGTGGTGCGTCGTCACTAGCGGCTGAGGTATTGTGCAAATCTCCGCAGTTGTAACGAGCGTTGAAACGCAGCGCTCTCCACAAAAAATTATCTATGGGTTCAAATTCCTGTTCTGAGTTCATCGCGTTGGGGTCGTTCTCCTCCATGAAAAGATCAGCACCACCGAGCGTACCTAAAAACTCATCGAAGCCCTGATCAGTAGCGAGTCTATAACAGGTTCTATTGTCACGGTTATAATGCAAATATGCTGTAGTGAAGCGAGCTCTATGTACTAAGGCAATACGGTATTCAAAGCAGTAATTAGCTTGTCTACTTCCTCAATAGTATTATAGTGCGTCATTGAAACTCTTATTGTGCCGTTGGCCTCTAGTAACCCCATGCTTTCTATCAGACGGCGAGCGTGAAAGTCTCCAAATCGAATAGCGATTCCGTGCTCGTCCAGTTTTTTACACACCTGTTTCGGGTCCTGATTTTCGATGGTAAAGCTTATGGTCGCGACTCTCGAAGAATCTGTGCCTGAGGGATTGCCAATCACTTGGCAATCATTTCGTTTTCGTAAATAACTGAGCAATCGCTCAGAAAGTACAATCTCCTGTTCCTCAATTTGCTGAAATGCAGCCTCCAGTTGCTCACGCCGAGTCCCGTTTTCACAGGTATGCGCACCGAGACTTGCTAAGTAGTCAACAATCGCTCCGGAAGCATATGAAAGCTCGTAATTAGCATTTCCAGGCTCAAGTTTTGCGGGAATTTTATTCGCGTCGTAAAAATAATGATACAAATTGGCGAGGTCATACATGTGCTCATATTTACAATAGAGTGCAGCGTGGTGAGGGCCATAAGTTTTGTAAAGGCTCAGCACATAGAAATCTACATCCCACAAGCTTACATCAACTGCTCTGTGCGGTGCATAGGCAACACCATCGACACAAATTCTTGCGTTTCGCTCATGTACAAACTGAGCGATTTCTTTTACGGGATTGATAGTGCCAAGAACATTTGAGACATGGGTGCAGCAAACAAGTTTAGTCTTGTCCGTCATAAGCTTGTCTAGCTCATCTAACTCGAGTTCAAGGGTTAGTTTGTTCATGTTCCAAAATTTTATATTGACGCCAATTTCTCGCAATGCAACCCAGGGACCAATATTAGATTCATGATCAGTATTAGTGACCACAACTTCATCTCCGGCTTGAAACTGATGCGCCATAGCCTTGGCTAAAGACTGCACGAGAACAGTAGTAGAGGGGCCGAATACAATTTCTTCAGGCCTTAAAGCATTAAATAAGGTGGCGATATTCTCACGACCCTCAGCTAGTGAGCTAGCAGCTTTTAGGGACAGTTCATAGCTGCCACCTGTTTGCACATTATTTGAATAGTAGTATTGAGTAATCTTGTCGACGACACCTTTTAGAATTTGTGAGCCGCCGGCGTTGTCCATCAGTGTCCAGTCTGTAGCTAGACCGGGGAACTGTTTTCTTACAAATTCAATATCAAGAGCCACGTTATTTTCCTTAGATGGGTTTAGATTAATGTTCTAATACGTTTTTGAGAAACGCGAGCGTGCGAGGTTCCCTGGTCGCATCAAATATGTCTGTTGGTGTCCCGCTTTCGACGATTTGACCTGCATCCATGAAAATAACGCGATCAGATACTTGCCGTGCAAACGCCATTTCATGGGTCACGACGATCATAGTGACGCCTTCGTCGGCAAGTTTTTGGATGACATTCAAAACCTCCCCCACCATCTCTGGATCAAGTGCTGATGTAGGTTCGTCAAATAACAAAATTTTGGGTTCCATGGCTAGAGCTCTGGCAATAGCAACCCGTTGTTGCTGACCTCCAGAAAGTTGCCCAGGATATTTGTCAGCTTGATCCGAGATGCCTACGTTATCCAGTAACGTGAGTGCTCTTTTAGTTGCGACTTCAGTAGATATCTCGTCGACGCGCATAGGTGCTAGCTTTACATTTTCCAATATGGTCATGTGAGGGAAAAGGTTGAAATTCTGAAAGACCATGCCGACATTTGCGCGAACATTCTTGAGGTCGGCTCCTTTTCTTACAACCGTACCATTAACCGTTATCTTTCCTGAATCGTCATACTGTTCTAGCAAGTTTATGCAACGAATGAGTGTTGATTTGCCTGAACCTGAAGGGCCAATAACGCTAACAACTTCTCCCTCGGCAACTTCGAGATTGACGCGTTGCAGTGCCATAAACTTTCCGTAATGCTTTGAAACATTCTCTAGTCGGATTAGCGAGCCCATTACTGGTTCCTCTTGCTATATTTTTTTTCAAGGTGGGAAACGGCAAGAACCATGGGCAATAAAACAAGCAGGTAAATTCCAGCGGCAGCTATCAAAGGTGTTGGATTGGCAGCGATCGCCTGCGCTTGGGTGGCCTGTTTGAGCAGGTCAGGCATCGCCACAACTGAAGCCAGTGCAGTGTCTTTGATGACATTAATAGAATTGTTGGTAAGTGGAGGTATCACTATTCTGGTTGCCTGGGGCAGAATTACATCTTTCATCATGTGCGCGAAGCTAAGCCCTAATGCTTGTGATGCTTCGAATTGTCCCTTTGGTATAGCTTCAATCCCGGAGCGGAAAATTTCAGCAGTGTAAGCGCTAGACACAATGATCAATGCAGTAGCCGCAGCAGTGAACGGCGATAAGCTAATACCAACAAAAGGTAGTGCGTAGAAAATCACGATAAGCAATACGAGCAAAGGTATAGACCGGAACACATCGATGTAAACTTTTGCGATCACTCTCGCAATTGCAGGTGCATAAAGTCGGTTCAGTGCTAGCAGCAAACCGAAAAAAAGTCCGATCACGATGCTTGCCAGGCCAAGCTTAAGCGTGGTCGTAAGACCGAGTAACAGCATCGGTAATGTTTCGACAAATACTGCCTTATTTAGGAACGTGTCCATAAAGTTTAGGAGTAGACCTGCCTTTACGCCGGGCATGGCGGTCACTTTTGCGGTTGATGTGCTTTCTTCTGCCAAGACACCAAACCATTTATTGTGTAGTTCGTTAACAAGTCCTTCTTGTTTCAGAGTTGTGATGATTTCGTTGACGCTCAATGCCAGCTCGTCATCTTTTCTGAACATCATGGAGTAGCTGCCACCCGTTCTTATGCGTTCTACAACTTTGAGTTCGGGTTTGTCTTTTGTGTAATATTGCATGGCAGGAATATCACTGATGTACCCGGCAACTCTACCTATTTGTAGGTCTAGCGCAGCAGGGGCAATCCCCTCGTAGCGCCTAATCTCTTTAAAACCGTATTGCTGTTGATTTTCTGATGCCCAGATATCGCCAGTGGAACCCGTATCCACAGCGACAACCTCGTCTTGCAGGTCGTTGACGGACGTAATGTTGCTGTCGCTTCTGATTGTAAGTGATTGGTCGCTGTCATAATAAGGCTGTGCGAAGGAGACAGAGGTGAGTCTTTGTTCGGTAATCGTAATCGATGAGATGGCAATATCGATTCTGGAGGACTGTACGGCAGAGAAGAGACCGTTAAAGGGTATATTGATGATCTCTATTTCTCTGTTTAGCCGTTTGGCAACTTCATTGACGAGGTCAATTTCAAACCCTATCAACTCGCCAGCAGTATCTTGGAATTCCCAGGGAACATTGCCAATGTTTGCGCCGGCGATGAGAACGTTTTCATCCCTGCTTGCCGCGCTAATAGGTGCCAAGTAAGTAGCCAGAGACATCAGTATCAATACAAATTTCAATATGAGCTTTTGAAAATACAAGAGTTGCTATCCTGACCTAGAGCGAGCTTTTTTAGCTAATACATAATACTACCCGATTTAGTGTTCCGGTGCAGGAACGCACGAGTGACGAATTCTCCTGGAGCGAATTAGTACAGCAGAAGGCTGGCCAGAGGCCGAGTGCCTGGACGTACAAGTACATAGAACCACCGACACGAGGATTTCAGTAGGCTGCGTGGACAATTCTTCAATTGAATCAACGAGTTAAAGATGGAAAAACAGGCTGTGTTAAGAAGTGTGCTAATAATCCGCTGAACAGGAAGAAGAAAACTATTGTATTTCTACTCTTACCCCTTTATATCTCTAAGTAATCATTATTAGCCGATAATCTGGACTCTACGTAATTATGGTCAAATCACAATTTAAAACACTTACCCTAATCGTCTTTTCTTCGTTGTTTATCAGTCAGAGTTATTCGGCTGACGATAGCAAAAAACTCGATGTCTCAGATTCCGCCTTCAAATGTATAAGCGAGTTAGCGGCGAGCGGGAGATTCTTTGTTGATAACATTTTGGGAAATCTGGATGCGACCCTGGCGGTCGCCAATTCCAGCAGTGGGGGTAATTACCCACCCGGATCTTTACTGACTCTAGTGCCAAACGAAGCGATGATTAAGCACCAGCAAGGTTGGAATCCAACCACTAACGACTGGGAATTTTTCCTGCTGGATCTTTCTGCAGAAGATACAAGTATTTCGGTGCGAGGCGGCGCTGAAGTGGCTAGTCCATCAGGAAGTTGTTTCGGTTGCCACCAGTTGGCACGCCCCGAGTGGGATCTGGTCTGCGGCGTCGATCACGGCTGTGCACCGATTCAATTTAACCTTCAACAAATTCGTGCTGCCCAGGCGATGGATCCGCGGTGCACTAACGAAAACTAAGGTTTGAATTCAAAGGGTAGGGGAGAGATGCTGCTCAGGGGCGGAAGAATTCAAACAGGCTTTGGCCTGTTTGTCCCCCGCGGGCTTCGCGTTGGCGCGCTCGTTGCTAACTGCTTCGCAGTTGGTCGAACCACCGACACGAGGATTTTCAGTAGATGTGTTGATGCTCCACCAAAGTGAAGCAGAGGTCTAATACTTAGCTGTTACGGAGCTTGGCCTGCGCCGCGGCTAATCTGGCAATTGGTACGCGCGGTGGAGAACAGCTTGCGTAGTTCAGGCCCACACGGTGGCAGAAATCGATAGAGTTAGGGTCGCCAGCGTGCTCGCCGCAGATGCCTAGCTTGAGATCCGGCTTGGTGGAGCGGCCGCGCTCTACAGCGAATTCCATGAGTTTGCCCACGCCACGTTGGTCGATGCTGGCGAACGGGTTCTTGTTGTAGATTTCTTTCCTCTGGTATTCGTCATAGAACAGACCCATGTCGTCGCGGCTCAGGCCGAGGGCGGTTTGGGTCAGGTCGTTGGTACCGAAGCTGAAGAAGTCTGCTTCTTTGGCGATCTCATCGGCGGTGATGGCAGCACGTGGTACTTCGATCATGGTGCCTACCAGGTAGCTGAAGCGCACTTTGCGTTTCTTCATAACTTCCTTGGCTACTCGGTGCACGATGGCGAGTTGGTCTGCCAGTTCTTCACGAAAGCCCACTAGAGGGATCATGATTTCTGGTTTCACCTTAATCTTCTTCTTGCCCTTAAGTACCTGAGCCGTCGCTTCGAAGATAGCGCGGCTCTGCATCTCGGTGATCTCCGGATAGATGATGCCCAGGCGGCAGCCACGGCAACCTAGCATCGGATTCTCTTCGTGTAGAGACTTGATGCGGTCGATGACGAAATCCAGCGGCACATCTAATCTCTCTGCCAGCTGGCGTCTTACGACATCATCTTGGGGCAGGAATTCGTGTAGTGGTGGATCCAGCAGGCGAATAGTCACCGGGCGGCCGTTCATGGCCTTAAAGATGCCCACAAAATCTTTCTTCTGAAAAGGCAGCAACTTTTTCAGGGCAGAGCGACGCTGTACTTCGTCAGCGGCAAGAATCATCTGGCGCATATAGTCGATGCGGTCGCCTTCGAAGAACATGTGCTCAGTTCGACACAGACCGATGCCTTCTGCGCCGAAGGCTACAGCCTGGCTGGCCATGTTTGGGGTGTCGGCATTGGTTCGAATGTTCAGGCTGCGGTGCTTGTCAGCCCACTTCATGACTGTCTGGAACAGCTCGTAGGTGTAGCTCTTGCTTGGCTTCAGCTTGCCTTCCAGAACGCGCTTGACCTCGGAATCGGTACTCTCGATCATGCCCTTGTAGATGGCGCCGGTGGTGCCATCGATAGAGATGTAATCTCCCTCATTGAGCACAGTCTTGCCCGCGGTCAGGGTTTTCTTCTCGTAGTTGATCTTGATATCGCTAGCGCCACAGACACAGACCTTGCCTAATTGCCGGGCGACTAGAGCAGCATGGGAGGACACACCGCCGCGAGAGGTGAGAATGCCCTGTGAATGCAGCATGCCCTTGAGATCGTCAGGGGAGGTCTCTGTGCGGCAAAGCACAACCTTCTTGCCTTCGCGGGTTGCCTTCTCGGCTTGCGCCGCTGTGAATGCGATACGTCCAGTGGCTCCGCCGGGGCCAGCAGGCAGGCCAGTAGCAATGACGGTCGCGGCCTTCAAGGCCTTGGGGTCGAACACCGGCACGAGCAGGGAGTCGATCGATTCGGCAGGGATCTTCAGTAGCGCCGTCTCAACATTCATCAGGCGCTCCTTCTGCATCTCCACCGCGATTCTCACGGCAGCCAGCCCGGTACGCTTGCCATTTCGGGTCTGCAGGATAAACAGCTTCTTCTTCTCGATGGTGAACTCGAAGTCCTGCATATCTTTGAAGTGTTTTTCCAGTTTGGCGCGAACCTTCTCCAGGTCTTTAAAGCTCTTGGGCATTTCCTTCGCCAGCATGCTGATGGCGTTCGGCGTGCGAACACCTGCTACGACATCTTCGCCCTGGGCATTGATCAGGTATTCACCATAGAACATTTTCTCGCCGTTGGCGGGGTCGCGGGTGAAGGCGACACCAGTGGCGCTGTCGTTACCGGCATTACCGAACACCATGGCCTGTACATTGACAGCGGTACCCCATTCGGCGGGAATGTCATATTCCTGACGGTAGAGGATGGCGCGATCGTTTCTCCAGGAGCCGAACACGGCGCTGATAGCGCCCCAAAGCTGCTGCATGACATCCTGTGGGAATGCACTGCGGGTGCGCTTGCGAATTAGCGCCTTGTATCGGGTCACCAGGGTCTGCAGGTTTGCTGTGCTGAGCTCGTTATCGGACTCAATATGCAGGGAGTGCTTGAGTTTCTCGAGGATGATGTGGAAAGGGTCTTCCTCTTCCTCGGTGCGGGCGGTAACGCCCATGACTACGCCGCCGTACATCTGGATGAAACGGCGATAGCAGTCCCACGCAAATCGAGGGTTGTTTGACACATCGGCCAGACCTTCGACCGTATCGTCATTCAGGCCAAGGTTGAGGATGGTATCCATCATGCCGGGCATGGAATCTCTGGCCCCGGAGCGCACAGAGACCAGTAGTGGATTCTTGCGGCCGCCAAATTTCTTACCTAGTTGCTTCTCGACGCTAGTAACCGAGCTTTCCACCGATTGGCGCAGGGCCGCAGGATAGCGCTGCTGGTGATCGTAGTAATAGGTGCAGACTTCGGTGCTGATAGTAAAGCCAGGAGGGACTGGCAGGCCTATGGAGGCCATCTCCGCCAGATTAGCGCCCTTGCCGCCTAGCAGCTCGCGCATAGTCGTATTGCCGTCTGTCTTCTTGCCGAATTCGTAGACGAATTTCTTGCTCTTGGAAGATTTTTTGCTCTTATTGGGTTTATTGATCTGGGGTCTGCTCATATCGCGAAAAATACCTTAGTAAATCTACACCATTTTATTCTCAGCCCTACAGGGGTGAGATGTTCGCCGTGGCAGCCCATGGAAACTGTCAGGAAGACCTAACCAATGCGGCTTTCAGCGGAAGCCAGCTGCTCGATTTTTGCACAGAAAGGACGGCAAAATGCCGTCCTGTGCGGGTAGGGGAGGATAATGCACTTGCACGTCAAAATCCAGCGCTTGCGCGTTTGGCGCGGGCATCTCTAGGTGTAAGTTAGCACAGTTGTCTCTCTTAACCTAAGGCATGCAATCGGGTGCTACAAAGCTGAGTTATAGCTATATTCGACACTGTTGTTTTAAGCGAATTCAGAGTTAGATTGCTTCAACGATCGCGTATAACTTTGCTTTGCAGAAAAGTTTTGAGCTCTTTGACGTCGTTGGAATAGTTCATTCAAGTACTTGGGTGCATTTAATACAATGCTCCAGCGAGTCGCAAAGCTGACACGAATGGTCTTGTGCGTCTTTTTACTAGCCATAACAAAAGACTCGCCCTCGTAGATGCAAGTGGGGTTTGCCATGCTCATAAATCTTTCCATGCACTTGTTGTTTGAGTTCTGCATTAATAGTACAAACCGCTTTCGGCTCATGAAAATATCTTTAATGAGATGCCCCCAACCCTTGAGCTGCATAGAAGGACTTTTAAGAGCGGGCCCTATCCATAGTCCATTGACTTCCATCATTTCAAATTCTTCATTTTTAAAGAACTTATTATTTCTTTTTGCTTCGTCTGGAACGAAAAGTAAACTTTTCTGTTATTCAGTTTCGTTGTTCACCGTGATGGCGGGAATGCCTGCAGAATCTACCTCCGCCCTAATCTGTATGGGGCGGCAACAGACCTGACAGTCCTCGATGTATTCTTGCTCGGGAATCGAGCAATCTACAAGCAGCTGGATGGCCTCGCCGCAATAGGGGCAGTAGGTCTCTACGTTCTCCTGCAGATACACCTTAGACCACCTCGGTAAGAAGTGGCTTGTCAGCGAAGAACGCCTCAATATTATCGATTACCAGTTGGCCCATCGCTCTTCTGGTTTCAACGGTAGCACTGCCAATGTGGGGTAGCAGCACTACGTTATCCATCGCTAGCAGCGCCTCGGGGACGTTAGGTTCGTCGGCATAGACATCCAGGCCGGCCGCCTGGATCTGCCGCTGCTGTAAGGCAAGCACTAGTGCGTCTTCATCGACGCTGGAGCCGCGACCAACGTTAATAAAGGTTCCAGTAGGGCCTAACTCCTTTAGCACTGGCGCATTGATGGCATTTTTGGTGTCTTTGCCACCGGGCAGCATACACAGAAGAATGTCCGAGGCTGCTGCCAATTCGGTGATACTCCCATGGTAGGTGAATGGCACGTCTTTAGGGTTTCGGTTGTGGTAAGCAATCTTTAGTCCGAATGTTTCTGCGCGCTTGGCTATTTCTTCGCCGATTCTTCCGAAGCCCGCAATGCCCAGGGTCTTGTTCCTTATGCTTTGGCCAAAAGGCAAGGGGCCCGCCTGCCATTTTTTGGAGCGGACGAATTTGTCAGCACTCACTAGATTGCGCGTACATGCCAAGATCAGGGCTATAGCTATATCCGCCACCGAGTCATTCAGTACATCGGGTGTGTTAGTAACACGAACTTGCATTTCCTTAGTCTTGTTAAAGTCGATTGCGTCAACCCCAACCCCGAAACAGGATATTAATTGTAGTGACGTCAGTTTGTAGATCGCTTCATCGCAAACCCAGGATGCGGTGGCTACAGCCTGACATTTTCCCTGGAGGCTAGAAATCAAATCGAGCTTGTCTTTGTCTGCCAGCTTCCAAAGGTGGTGCGTGGAGAACTTCTTATCCAATAGGTCAATTGTTTCTGGGTGGAAATGGTTTGTAACCAAAATTTGTTGATTCTTGGACATTTTCTATGGGTTCACTTTGACTAAATGATTTTGGGTTGCCGCAATTGACGTTTTAATACTCACTTCGTTTTCCTTGGCTAAAAAAATATCTATGATTATTTTTTAAAATTGGCTCAATCACAGTATTACCCTCACAATCAAATTTACTCTAACAGCCTGAAGTTCAGTTTAATATTGGCTCGTAGACTATGGCAAGATATACATCAAATGCATGGCAGAGAGTGTGTTGCGATTGCGCTTGACGTAAAATTTCCGTAGATTGATATCGCCGTTTCTCGCGTAGTCTAATCTGAATGTGCAGTAAAACCATGAATTCGAGCGTAAATCTACTTAAAAACCTTCCCGCAATAGATAAATTATTGCAGTCGAAAAATTTGTCATCACAAATCGACAAGTTCGGCCAGAAAAGTATAAAGGATGAAGGCAGACGTCAGATTGCTGACCTGCGGGAGGCCATACTTGGTGGCGATGATGAGTCTATAGCCTGGCTATCGTCTACTGATTTTTTTGATGCGTTCTGTGGGAAGATATCCGCGGCCGTTCAGGCTCAATATTCCAGCTCCCTGATACCGGTGTTCAATCTGACGGGCACGGTGGTACACACCAACCTCGGTCGCGCCAGCCTTCCAGCCGAGGCGGTGGAGGCCATGGTGACGGCCGCGACGAATGCGACCAATCTGGAATACGATTTACACACTGGAAAGCGCGGCGATAGAGATTCTCATCTGGAGCAGGCGATCTGCGAGATGACGGGGGCGGAGGCGGCGACGGTGGTTAATAACAATGCCGCCGCCGTGTTACTGGTATTGAACACGCTGGCTTTGCATAAGGAAGTCATCATTTCTCGTGGCGAACTGGTGGAGATAGGCGGTGCCTTTCGCATACCTGATGTTATGGCCAGCGCTAGCTGCAAGCTGCGGGAAGTGGGTACGACTAACCGAACTCACCTGAAGGATTATGCAGAGGCGATAAATGACGATACTGGCCTCTTGATGAAGGTGCATACCAGTAACTATGAGATTAGAGGTTTCACCAATTCCGTTGCCGAATCGGATCTGAGCGAGCTGGCCAGAGAGAGGGATATTCCCTTTGTTTCGGATCTCGGTAGTGGCTCATTGGTTGACTTGCGGCAGTTCAATCTGCCCCATGAGCCGACGGTGAAGGACAGCATCGACATGGGTGCGGATTTGATTACCTTCAGCGGCGATAAGCTGCTGGGGGGGCCTCAGGCGGGTATTATCGTGGGCAGGCGCGATCTGATTGAGCGCGTGAAGCGTAATCCTCTCAAGCGTGCGCTGCGGGTAGACAAGATCACCATGGCGGCATTATTGGCGGTGATCAATATCTATAAAGACCCACAGCGACTCGATTCCCGGCTGCCCATGCTAGCCGATCTGGCGCGGCCGCTAGCGGAGATAGAAGAAGTTGCGACAGCGGTGCTAGGCCCGGTAGCTGAGCGCCTGAAGGGTAGGGCGACGGCGGCGGTGCAGGCCTGTAAGAGTCAGATTGGCAGTGGTGCATTACCCCTGGATCTAATGGAGAGTCGCGCGCTCTGTCTTACGCCCATTGCCGAGAAGGGCAAGACCGACGAGGCGTTGCAACGGCTGTCTCTGGGGTTTCGTTCATTGCCCAAGCCGGTGGTAGGGCGCGTTTCGGACGGCCAGCTATTTTTCGACCTGCGTTGTCTGCGTAATATCGATGAGTTTCTGCAGCAGCTTCCCCAGCTGACAGACTAGTGGCAGGCAGGCTTTTCCAGTCGCCATTGCCAAACAATTTACAGTGATTACTGGCTGACAGGCTTTTGGCTAGGTATGATTCTATGCCTATTCAGCGGTATATCTTCGTTGGTAGTAACTCAATCGTAAATTAAGGAACAACACATGTTTAGTCACGTATGCTCGGTGCCGATGACATCGAAAAATCGAAGGCATTCTATGATGTCATATTGGGTGCGCTAGGCTATGAGCCTGGTGTTATTGATGATAAGGGCCGCTTGTTCTGGATGACGAAGACCGGTATTTTCTCTATCAGCAAGCCCATAGATGGCGAGCCTGCATGCGCGGGTAATGGCAGCACTCTTGGTTTCAGTGCCGCTAGCACGGACGCGGCAGATGCCTGGCACGCAGCCGGTTTGGCAAATGGCGGGACAGACTGCGAGGATCCACCCGGAGCGAGAGAGGGAACAACCGGTTCGCTGTATCTTGCTTACTTGCGCGATCCATCCGGTAACAAAATCTGTGCTCTGCACAGAATAGGTTAGCAAGACAATTTAAAAGAGATATTGCAGCATGGAAATGGAAGAATTCAACGCGTGGGTCGATGCCTACATTGAAGTTCACGATAGCGACGGCGCTAATGACGAGCACCATCCTTGTTATTGGGCGATCGAAAAATTCGCGGATATGGAAATGGACTTCCCGGATCTGAACTGGGCAGCCATGCTGCAGATCATCTCTACCACAACTTCCGATAGTGTCATTCAGAGTCTTGCAGAGGGGCCCCTGGAAGAGTTGGTAGAACTTCACGGAGTCGAATACATCGATAAGATCGAGAAGGAGGCGCAGAGTAATTTAAACTTTCGCCTACTGCTGCGCGAGCTTATCGAAACTACGGACAAGACTATCTGGAATCGAATATTGCGAGCCAGGTCGGACGACTAAGCTACAGGCTTCAGAGATGTGAGCGCTCGTTGTCGGCTCCTGTTTTAACGATAGGCTACTGTGCCTTTGCAGAGTAAATGATAAGCGATAATTTATAATCATATTCTTGAGACAATCGGTAATATACCAGTTGTGAAACTACAGCGATTGGCGCCGGCCAATCAGCATGTCTATGCTAAATTGAAAGCATTCAATCCGCTAGCCTCGGTGAAGGACAGGTTGGTAATCGCGGTCATTGATGATGCAGAGAATAAAGGGAGCGCTGAAGCCACGGCAAACAGTCATCAAGCGGCTTCTGGTAATACTGGCTTCGCTTTGGCTATGGTATGCGCGGTAAAAGGTATCCCTAAGGGTTCGAAACCCCTAGGGGACGCCACTTCCTTTATTATCAACTTCTTAGATTGTTTTTGTAGGAAAACACAATTATTTTTTGTGGTTTAAAAATGAAATTATCCGCTTTTATCTGTAATAGGTAAGAATTTGTGAGTATGCTTGAGTATATCAATTTTTAAACGGTTGGTATTTAGGCAGTTTTACATACCCAGAAGTACTCATATTTTCCATACACCGTTTTTTATACCCGGCGTGTTAGATAAGTCTGTAGTGGATGAACTGGTTCAGGTGTCAGATTAGGAGGCGATAGAAACGGCTCAGCAACTGGCCTCAAAGGAGGGGATATTTTGTGGAATCTCCGCCGGCGGCACCATGGCGGCGGCGCAAAAACTCGCCAAATCAGCTCCGGTCGGAAAAACATTTGTGGTTATGCTGCTTGATACAGGTGAGCGGTTTTTGTCTTCGCCACTCTTCGCCGATGTATCCAATGACGACTGGCTCGCGGCACAGTAAAATGGAAATATAAGATTTAAGGACTCAGAGTGCCTTGATTACTCTCAGGCCCTGTGGGCCAAAAATACTGACGATGTCTTTCCATGTTCCATATTTTTTAGAACATTTATTGGCGCTTTGGAAGGCTCCTAGATGCTCTTTTGGGTCTGTAGATTGTACTCACACTAAAAATAGTCTACATACCTAATATGGTATTTTAATTTCATCTGTAGGAAAGCATCTAAATTACCAGCCCATGAAGTAATGGGCGTGTATCTGCGTATCCTGTGAAGCAAGGCTTGACCCTTCCCCCGCGTATGCCCTACAGTGATGCGACCTGCGTCAGGTGCCAATTGTGGAAGTGATTCTGCATTGGGTAAACGGGAAGTTCGGTTCGAATCCGACACTGCCCCCGCAACGGTGAGTTTGTTCGAGCGTTAGTCGCTTCGAATAGGTGAGTCCGATACCGGCCTGAAACAGACTACGTCATCGCTATGCGGTGATGATAACGATGCAGCGGAGGGCTCATCGGTAGTTGGTTTCTTGCCTAGGCATACTGCCCTCTACTTCTTGTCTCTCCCTCATGAAATTTTATTTTCATCGAGGAACTATTAATGAAACTACTAAAAAACTCATCCCTCGTAGTGGGCGTTTGTTTGAGCGCGTCTCTAGCTCAAGCACAGACACCGCGCGGTACAGGCCCAGAAGAAATTATAGTGGCGGCTAATCGGGTGGAGCAGAGCATAGGCACTGTCTTGGCCGCTACTACCGTCATAGACAAGGATCGTATCAGGCGCTCTTCTGCGCAAAATCTTGCTGAATTATTAGCTGGCGTTCCGGGTATGCAGTTCTCGCCAGCGGGTGGACTGGGTGCACAGACTAGTCTGTTTCTGCGCGGAACCGAATCTGACCATACCCTGATCTTGGTCGATGGGGTGCAGATGACTACCAGTACCGGGTCTGCGGGTAAGCTGGAATTTATCCCCCTGGATCAGATCGAGCGAGTCGAGATTGTGCGTGGGCCACGCTCCAGCGTCTACGGCTCTGAGGCCATCGGCGGAGTCCTGAATATCATTACCAAGCCGCACAGTAGTGAGGACTTCAATGGTTCATTGAAGGTGATGGCAGGCACGCAAAACAGCAGCGATGCCAACCTGGGCCTACAGGGTCGGGTGGGGAATACGGCCTTGTCGTTGAATGCCTCCAGGCAGCAGACCGATGGTATCGATTTTAGTGAGCGTGGCAGTTCAGATGACGATGGTTATGAAAATGATTCATATTCCCTGTCCCTGACACATCAGTTCGGTGAACGCTTCAGTCTTTCCTCTACCTATTCCAGCTTCGATGCGCGATCGGATTACGACGATGGCGTGGTAAATACCGATAGCCAGCAATTTAGTACCGCACTGACGGCGGCACTTTCGGAGAGCTGGGATTCTAGCCTGATTATTGAGCAGTTTAAGGAAGACAATGCTGATGCGGGTTCTTTCGGACTAACCAACAGCGCTAGCGAGAACAGAAGGCTTAGCTGGCAGAACAATTACAGCTTCGATGCTAGAAACCTGCTGTCCTTTGGCGTCGATCGTCAGGAGCAGGAACTGCGTTACGCAACCTTCGGTGCGCTGCAGACCGATACCTCGCGTGATAACGATGGCGTGTTTGGCGTGTATATTCACGAAGGCGCTGCATTGGATTTTACGCTCTCGCTGCGCAACGACGACAACGAACGTTTCGGTGATCACAGCACCGGTAGTGTCGCTATCGGTCGCGATCTTACGGATTCGGTTCGTGCGTGGGTGAGTTATGGCACGGCCTTCAAGGCGCCGAATCTGATCGATCTGTATGTGGATTTTCCGGCCTTCTTCTTCTTCGCTAATCCGAATCTCGATCCAGAGACAGCGCAGAGTCTTGAGCTTGGCCTGCAGGCTTCGGCCCTGGGTGCGAGCTGGCAGCTGAATATCTTTCGTAATGACATCGATGACCTGATTGCCACCGATGCCAGCTTTACTTCTCTGGCGAATATTCAACAGGCGCGCATCGATGGCCTTGAAGCAACGGTTAGCACCAGCCTTTCGGGATGGGGGCTGGATGCAGCATTAACCCTGTTAGAGCACGAGAATCGCAGCACCGGAGTAGGCCTGCTGCGGCGGCCAGAGCAGACGCTATCGATTAATCTGGCCCGCGACTTTGGGGTGCTCGATCTGACCCTGAATCTGTTAGCGCAGGGCGAGCATCTGGATATCGATCCGGTCAGCTTCGGTAACTCGAAAGTGGGTGGCTTCGGCGTGCTCAATGTCATTGCCGGCTACCAGTTGAGCGAGGACTTTGAGCTGCGACTGCGCATCGGTAATCTGCTGGATAAGGACTATCAGGTCGTGGATGGCTTCAATACCCAGGACCGGACAGCGCAGCTCTCGCTGAACTATCAGTTCTAGGTCATCAGTTCCAGGCTATCGATTCTCGACATGCGGGCCCTTGCTCATGCTGCATAGCTGTATAGTTAGGGCTATACTGGTGTTCAACTTTACTTAAACAGTTACCGAGCTGAGTAATAATGAGCCAGAGCCTGTTTATTCGAGCAAATCAATTGATAGTGGCAATGGCCTTGGTCGGTTTTTCCTTTTCCATGCCAGTTTATGCACAGTCATCTAGCTCTGAGCCCGGGTCGGGCGCTGAGCTAGAGGGTGTTATCTCGCAGAAAGAACAGAACGAAGCCCAGGTGCTGGCAATGACGCCAGAGCTGCTTCTACAGCAGCTTGAGCAGAATGAAATTGCGCTCTATGCCTTGTTTAATACGCTAAATAGCTCGAACGACCTAGATGTAGACTGCAAACCTAAAGTCGATGGGCAGCCTGGCAGCTATCGGCATGCTTGTGAGCCCGCATTTTGGGGAAGATACCGGCAGGAAGTTGCCGACGAGATGGCGCAGGGAACCGCGAGAACAGGTCTGTTTGCTCGTATTCGCGATGCCTTTATCTCGCCGGAGGAGCGAACAGAGAGAGCAGTTCGGGAGAAGGCTGCAGGGTCGATCGAGCTGCTTCAGCAGGAAATGATAGCGCTAGCCAGCGAGCACCAGTCATTGTCCATGCAGTTGCAGGCAATTGGTGAGCTGCAGCTTGCGTACCTTGACGCGGTTGCGGTGGCCAGAGAAAGATATGTTTATCTGATGCGGCAGAATGATCCGATCGCCAATGCCGGTATTCGACAGATTGATAAAGGTGGGTCTTCTTGGCCGCGCTTGTCGGCACCACCCCCGGGCTATTCTCAGCCAACTATTCATTTCAAACCGCAGGGCCCTCTGACACGCTAATGACAGCTATAAAAAATTAGAAATGATGGCGTGAAGCCAATTCAAAAATAAGGGAGTTAGCTATGTTAAGAATAATTAGAAATACAGTCGCTGCAATATTTTTAGTGGCTTTGACTGCCTGCGCCACGGGCGGCGGCAATCCCTTCGTAGGCACTTGGGACACCATGGCAACGAGCCCGCTGGGGGATCAGGCTTCGGTTTGGACTATCGCCGATGATGGTACTGGTGTAATGGCCAGCGAAATGGGCGATCAGATTGTGGATGGCATCGTCGTAGAAGGCAACGAAGTTAGCTTTGTTCTTGAGGTTGATGCGGGTGGGCAATTTCTACGATTGAGCTTTAGCGGTGTTATAGAGGGCAATTCCCTGAATGGCGCATTTGCCAGTGATTTTGGTGACTTTGCCGTGACCGGTACTCGGCAGTAGTCGAAGCATCACAATTGAAACATGGGAGCAGGTCGCTTGTTTATACTGGTCCTGCCCCTTTTTATATCGTTCCATGAGGTCGTCACCGGCCGTCTATACCCAGTAGGGTGAAACTATCAAATGCCTTCTGCCGACATCAGCTCGTTAATACCCATCGCTCTGGCCCTTAGCCTCTCGCTTTATACGCGCAATGTAATCGTAGGCTTGTTCAGCGGCGTGTTCGTCGGCGTATTAATGCTGAACGGACCGAACCCCCTAGCGGGAGCGGGGATCATGGTGAAGGAACATCTGATACCGGAACTTACCGATAGCTATAACGCTGGCGTATTGATCTTGCTAGCGTTTATCGGCGGCTTCGTGGCTCTGGTGGAGCACAGCGGTGGTGGTACTGCCTTCGCCGCCTCGATTAATCGCTGGGTGAAGTCGAAGTTGCAGGCTCAGATTGCGGCCTGGTTTGGTGGTATTGCGATATTCTTTTCCGACCTCGGTACGCCCCTGATAGTTGGCCCGGTGTTCAGACCGTTAATGGACAGGCTGAAGATCTCCAGACAGAAACTGGCGTTTATCATCGACTCCACCTCGTCACCGGTTGCCATTCTGGTGCCTTTCATCGGTTGGGGCGTGTACATAATGAGTCTTATCTATCAGGAATATGCCGCGCTCGGTATCGATGAGAGTGAGTTTACCGCCTTCGTGCGCACGATTCCCTTCCAGTTCTATGCCTGGCTGGCGGTAATGATGGTGCCGCTGCTCACCCTGCTGCGTTTTGACTTTGGCGCGATGGCGAAGGCCGAGCATGCCGCGGAGCAGGGGAGAATAGAGTCGGCGACGACTGCCGCCGAAGTAAGGTTAGGGGCAGAGAATAATGAAGAGGAAGAGGATAAAGAAGAGGAAAAGACAGAGGCCCAGTATCAGGCGTTCACGCATCCAAATGCCAGGCCTGTACTGGTGTGGGCGCCCTTGTTGGTGTTAGCGACAGTGCTAGCAATAATGCTGGTACCCCTGGGCTTTCCGTTCGCGCAGGTATCTGGCACAGATTTCAGGGCAGGCCTTTCTACGGCCTATCTGGCAGCGGCAACTCTCTTGATTGTGCTCATGGCCATGCTCAAGGTGCGTGAAGTGCTAAGCAGTGTAGAGGTCTATCTCAAGGGCATGACGGGAATGACCCTCGTTGCTGTCACCTTGCTGCTTGCCTGGGCCTTGAGCGACATAGGCAGAATGTTAGGTGCAGCGGAGTATATCGCCGCCGTTGCACAGGCGGGCTTGCCCCATTGGTTATTGCCTGCGGTTGTCTTTATATTGTCTGCGATCATCTCATTCGCAACGGGCTCGTCCTGGGGTACCTTCGCTATTATGTTGCCTCTGGTAATTCCCACGGCTGTGGCTATCGACGCACCGCTGCATGTCTGCATAGGCGCCGTGTTGTCCGGCGGCCTGTTTGGTGATCACAGCTCGCCGATTTCCGAAACGACAATCCTCTCCTCGACAGGCGCGAGCTGCCCGCAGATAGATCATTTTAGAACACAGCTACCCTATGCACTGTTCAATGGCGTAATTAGTCTAGGATCCTTCGTCGTAGCAGGTATCTCCGGCTCAGCACTGGTCATTCTGCTTGCGGTTGCCGTGCAGGTTGCGGGACTGTTGATGATTAGGCGCACACTGGGTTCTAACGGCCAATTTGCACCCGTTTAGAATCGTGGAGTAGACTGGCTTGAACTTAAGCGAATACGGGGCAAGGCCATGAAGTCTTTTCGATGCTCGTTACTACTGTTTGCGCTGCTCTCAGGCCAGGCCTATGGACAGGTCGCCGGTGCGCCATTAGCGCCGAAGGACAGCGCTGCCGATATGTCGCTGTCCGAGCTTGAAGCTGCGGCTGCGCATCTGAAGGACGCAGGTATCGCGACCAAGCGCATGCTCGAAGGCGGAATTTTTAGTGTCAATGTCAGGCATATCAAAGGTGCCGAGACGGCGCTGCAACACGGGCGCATCAGCGAGATATGGGTAATACGCGAAGGCTCGGGCATCGTCGCTACCGGTGGTGAGCTGATAGATCAGGAAGCCGGCTCCAGCCCAGGTGAGTATAGGGGAAGCGGGATTCGCGGTGGCCACGAACGCTTGATTAAGGCTGGAGATGTTGTCTTCGTCCCGCCGGGCGTGCCCCACGGTATCAAGCAAACCGATTCTATAGTGTATTTGAATATTCGATTCGAACTACGCGACGAGGACTAGGAACATCAGCAGTTATGTATTGTGCTAAGCGACAACTTTGGTCTGTACTGATTCTGGCTTCGACTGTGCTAAGCGCCCCTTTGCTATGTGCCGCCGAGATAGACGAAGCGGCGGTTCTTGCGGCGATGAGCAAGGAGGGCAGGCTGCAGGCCGATATTGCCAGAGACAGTCGTAGCAGACCCGAGGCGGTGATTCCCCTGTTGCATTTAGAACCTGGCGCCAAGGTCGTCGATATTTTCGGTAGCGGTGGTTACTACAGTGAGTTGCTTGCCAGCGTCGTCGGCAGCGAGGGTGAGGCCTGGCTGCACAACAACGACGGGTTCGAAGCCTGGGGTATTAATGGTCTTACAGACCGCTTCGATAGCCGAGATCCGGGAAACATTCTGCGCCATACCCGCAGCGGCATCAATCTCGATCTAGGGACAGAGACATTGGATGGGGCTATCATAGTGATGGCGCTACATGACATCTATGTAATTCCGAAACGGTATAACGGCGAAAAGTATGTGCCCGTAGGCAGACCCGCGAACGCGAATTATTTTCTGGATCAGATCTATCAGGCTTTAAAGCCCGGCTCTCGCTTCGTTGTGGTTGAGCATGCGGGCGAGGCAGCCATGGATAGTGAGGACGTGTTCGACCTGCATCGAATGGTGGAGTCTTTAGCGCGCAGCGAAGTTGAGAGTGTCGGATTTCAATTCGCAGAGAGTAGTGATGCGCTTCGAAATCCTAATGACGATCGTTCTATGATCGTCTTCGACTCCGATATAAAAGGGCAGACAGATCGCTTTGTCCTTAGTTTTGTAAAGCCACTGAATAACTAATCTAGACTTTAATGAATGGGATCATTATGTTTTATCTACTTATGAAAAGAACTCTGCCACTTTCTTTGGTTTCGCTTATGGCGCTTTTCTGTGCGAGTACGAGTCTCGCTCAGGGCACGAGCACGGACACCGGAGTGCCGCAATCGGTGCGCGATATGATTCTGCGCAGTCAGGCGGGGACGCAATTTGAACAGACAGCGCGTGTACAGATGGATGTACAATATGGCGAATTTCTTCAGAGCCTTGCGACGCAGCCCATCAAACGCAATCAGGTTGAAGCGGCATTGATAGAGGTGTTGAGCGAGCGCGCAGAGCTGAGTCTGCGAGTTGCGCAGAGCCAGGCCAGCAGCACGGAGCTGCTGGCGATTAGCGGCTATGAGTATATTCGCTCGCGTCTTGAACCATTGCTGTCTGCCGCCGAGCTGGGTGTAATAGATGCGCAGCAGAGCGGGCCTACCGATGCGCAGTTGAAGAACGGTTATGCCGATGAGCTGTCTCGTACTACAGGCAGCCTTACGGAAGCTGACAAGGATCTCGTTCTCGATACTATCGTCAAACATATTCGCATGGCTCAGGATGACGCCGGGAGCATGAATGCGGTTAGCGTGGATGAGCTGATCCAGAAACAGAGTGCATCATTCATGCACGCGAGAATGGAGATGGACACGCTATTCGACGCGGTGAAGCTAGAGCAAGTCGATCAATTCATGGGTCGCCTGCACAATAATCTCTACAGAAATCGCAGTATGTCGGATTCCAACTAACCGGCAGCTGCGCCATTTAGCTCTCTCTCCAAGGTGAGGAGTAAGTCTTCGTCGAAGCCTATGACGTGATTATCGTCTATGGGGAGCTCTTTTAGTGACGAGTCTCCAAGAAAGTCCGCCGCATCGTAGTCTTCATCGAGTGCCTTCACTAAATTAGGCAGGTGTTTCTCCACTATCGCTCTGGCAACGGGGTTTTCTAGAAGGGTGAGAATGGGAGTGTTGATCGTCGGGGCGGCGGTGGCAGAGGCGTCCTCGGCGACACTGCCGAGGGAGGTCTGTAGCACTAGGCTCAAGAGCGTGGCGTTTATCCAATTATTTAGTCTCATCGTTGCATCCTCTCTCTATGGTTTTCCAAGCCTTGTTTTAATAAGCAGTGATACCAATGCTGTGCGACTGCGTTCCCAATGTCTATATTCCGCATCTTTTCTGGATGTGAAGGTCTGGATATGCAGAACTTTCCTGTACATAAACACATGGATTCCCTTACCCATACAATGATTGCCGAGAGCCTGTTATCTTGGTTTCGTCGTAAAATTCAAGTGATATAGCTCGACTGGGTGTTGACCCCATGTCATATCCAATGAGCAGATGACGTTTTTAGACCGAATAGCCAAAAATTAGAATAACTGAATAAGGAGTTCGAAATGCCTCGACGCCAACTAAAGATATTTGTAGTGGCTGCGGCAATGATTGGATTTGCTTCTCCTCTGATCAATGCCGTGGTATCCGTATATCCCACCGGGACGACGATCTATCAACCCGATAAGACCTGGAGTGGCTTCACGCTGCTCGATGCCGCAGACGGTGATGGGGCTGTCCTGATCGACATGAATGGAAATATAGTCCGGCGCTGGCCTGGGCTTGCAGGCATGGGCCCTTTTCGCATGTTTCCCGATGGCTATGTGATGGGCGGGAGTGAATATCGTGCTCCCTACCAGGAATCTATCGCACTGATTGAGTATAACTGGGAAGGTGAAGAAGTATGGCGCTTCGATCGCCTCGACATGCTGGCGGCTCCAACAAGTGATGATGAAGCGGAGCAAGACGACGATGCCTCTGCAGTCTGGGCAGCGCGTCAGCATCATGACTGGCAGCGCACGGGTAATCCCGTTGGCTATTATTCGCCGGAACTAATCCCTCAGTCATCCAGCGGCAACACCTTGATTCTCGGTAACAAGAATCTAATAAACCCTGCTGTGTCTGACAAGCGACTGGAAGACGATTACCTGTATGAGGTCTCCTGGGATGGCGAGGTGTTGTGGGAGTGGCTGGCCAGCGACCATATAGATGAGATGGGTTTCTCTGAAGATGCGCGCAATGCTATCTACAGATCGGTAGCCTTGAACGATGCCCGACAGATTGCTGACTGGCTGCATGTTAATTCGGCGAACTATCTGGGTCCCAAACCATGGTATGACGCCGGCGATGAGCGGTTTCATCCTGATCACATAATGATCAGCAGCAGAACGGCAAACATCATCGCCATCATTGCGCGCGATGGCAGCATCGTTTGGCGAATGGGGCCCGACTACACGGATTCGGAGCCGCTAGCTGAACTGGGCCAGATAATTGGTCAGCACAACCCACATCTTATTCCCCAGGGACTTCCTGGCGCGGGTAATTTGCTGGTTTTCGATAATGGCGGAGTAGGGGGGTACGGAAATGCCAACCCTGCAGCTCCTAGTGGTACCAATTCGTTGACGCGAGACAGTTCCCGTGTGCTGGAAATAAACCCCATAACGTTTGAGGTCGTCTGGGAGTACTCACTAAGCGGAACGGAAAGATTTCAGTTCTACAGTTGGTATGTGAGTAATGCGCAGCGTCTTCCTAACGGTAATACGATGATCAATGAAGGCATGAATGGTCGAATCTTTGAGCTTACCAAAGAGAAGGAGTTGGTGTGGGAATTCGTGAGCCCATTCTTCACCGACGATGATACGCCCAGCCATCGAATCTACAGAGCGTATCGTTATCCCTATGCGTGGATACCGCAATTGGATGTGCCCAGAGAGAGCGGTGATCCCGCTGGCGCTGGGTGAATTTCGGATACCTGCTGAGCCCTAGGCTAATCGTCGTGCTTACTAAGCCCTCTATTCGTTGCTATGGCGGGTAGGGGGAATGGGGTTTGAGTGGAATCGGTGTCGTCTTGTGAGAATCTGTGCCGATTGATCTGTAGTTTTTTGTTACATGGCCCGCCGCCCCCGCCGCCTATTCAGTCTTAAGTTGCTAATATAGCTAGCTTTTTCCAAGAACCCTCTATTCGATCACTATTCTTGCTGAGACATTATGTCGCATCGCCTTTAGCCATCTTATAAAATAGCCTGCTTAATATAGAGCTCGTCCCATCGATGTCTTGGGATCTACTGGAGAAAATTATGCGAAACCCTTCGCTGCTATCACGATTCGCCCTTACGGGACTGTGTGCTGCCATGTTTCTGCGCCCTGCTATTGTTCTGGCTGATAGCCCTGTGTTAAATACGCTTTTCCCTGAATTGGTAAATCTGTTGTATGCCCATGACGTGCTGCATGCCCGTGCATTCGAGGAAATAGAGGCAACGAATGAGTCTTCTGCGGCGGCGATCGGTAAGCGATTATTGGTAGAGCAATTGGAAGAATTGTCCGAAGCATCGGCCTCTCACTATCACTCGGCGGGAGACCATCTTGCCATGCTGGGGCCGCACCGCGTATTCGAAAGCCGGGCAGTGCCTGGCATCATAGTGACCATCAATCGTGAGCAAACTGCTGAGCGGGCGGCAGCGGCGCTTGCCGAAAGCGGTACATTGCCCCCGGTTGCAGTCGAGACATTGAAGCGTGGACGCGAATTTGTTGAAGAACTCTTAGAGATCTATCTGGACGATGGCTATGATGATAAGAAGGTAGCCGTAGATACCGCAGTGCAACGCTATCTAAGTGACGACGAGCATTCGGTGGCCGCACTGCCGAAGTCGGATGAGCTGCTGTCTGATCATCCCTATGCCTATTCTTATCGTGTTGGCTTCCCACAACTCAGTGGCCTGACCTGGGCATCACAGTGGTTGAAGATAGCGACACTGGAAATCGTGGCGACGGCACCTGATCAGGAAGCAAAGATTCGCGAAGTTTCTAACGTATTGCTCTACTACAAAGAGAAGACAACGCGTCTGCATGGCAGTCTGGTGTCCTTGCCTTCCGATATTCCTACTATTCCTGTAATTGCACCGAACTTCTACACCTTCCATCCTGAGGCTTCTGCCATCGTCGATAATATAGAGGCACTAAAAGTCGTTATTGGGGATGCCCTGGCTTATCCAGATCTAATGGCACGCCCGGAGATTATCGAGTCGATGGTTGCGGACTACACAAACAAAACTGATTACCTGACTAATCACAGAGATTATCTGATCTCCGTGCTACGAGGTGGTATCTATAATGCCGGTGGCCCAGCTAGAGGCGGAATGCAGAGACCCGATCGAAATTATTCTCGAGAGCGTCAGGAAAATCCACACATCAGCAAGTTCCCAATGCCTCAGTAAGTTTGAGCCTATTGATTCGCGTGTAATGAGCAAAGGACAGTGATGGCAATTGATAGAGTAGTAAAACTTACCTTAGCTTTAGGTGCTAGCGTGCTAATGACCCAAGCTTATGGATCCCTGGACCGAGTCGGAGATTTCGCTCTTCTGGATAACTCAGGTGAGTTTCATCAAATTAGTCGCTATCAACATCGTAAGGCGGTGGTGATGATGTCTTATCATCCCAGCTGTAACAGCATCGCTGATAGTGTCAGCTATCTTTCCGAACTGAATACCAAGTTTGCCGGCGACGATGTGGAGTTTCTGTTGCTAGATTCTTCCGGCTCTGACCGAGCACTCATCGATGGCTTGGATCTGCCGCTGCCGGCGCTCAATGATGTCGGACAGCTAGTAAGTGCTGCGTTGGAGATAGAGCGCAGTGGTGAGGTTATCGTGTTTAATCCCGAGAGACTCTCACTGTTCTACCGCGGCGCCGCCAACCAGTCTCTCGACAGTGCTTTGCAGGCTCTGCTTGGGGGTAGTGTAAGCGATACCGTTAGCAACGCGGTGGCCGGCTGCGCTATCGACTATCCTATGCGTGATAGATTACTAGCGGATCCGCCGGACTACAGTACAGAAGTTGCACCTATCGTTGTTGATAACTGTTCCGAGTGTCATCGCTGGGGTGGTGCAGGCCCCTTCGCGCTAGACAGCTATACCTCTCTGCTTGGTTGGTCGCCGATGATTCGCGAAGTATTGCTGAACAAGCGCATGCCGCCCATGCAGGTTGATCCGATGATCGGGCATACGAAGAGTGCGCAATACCTGTCTGCCGAGACACTGCAGACACTGCTGCATTGGATGGATGCGGGAGCGCCCCGGGGTGACAATCCTGTGGATCCTCTTGAGCTTGTTCCCACCGAGAAGATTTTTGAGTGGGAGTTGGGTGAGCCCGATTTTATTGTGCAGGCTCCTGAGAACGAGATCGCTTCCGTGGGAATTCAGGATTACCTGTACACAGAGGCAACACTGCCTTTCGATCGCGATGTGTGGGTGCGTGCCTTCCAATACAATCCTGGCAAGGAGACGGTTTTGCATCACTTGATGACATTTATCTCGCCTGCCGATGAGGATTTCTGGGGCAGCGAGGCCGAGAATGAAATCAGTACCCGTCGCTTCCTGGGAAGTTTTATCCCTGGTAATAATCCGGCGACAGTTTTCGATGAAGGCATCGGTATCCTGATACCGAAGGGGCATAAACTTTCGCTGCAGTTCCACTACGTGACAAACGGACTGGCGACTACCGACGAGACGTCTATTGGGCTGTATTTCTATGATGAACCACCAGAGAGAGAATTACTGACCAAGGCGGTCTCTCCCCGTTTCGTGATCGAGCCCTATGATTCGAATCATGCTATGGAGGCTAGCTACGAGTTTGATAAGCCGGTTGTGGTCACAAGTGTGCGCGCTCGTATGAATTTTCGTGGCAAGAAGATGAGGTTCGCGGTGGAGACTGCAGCTGGGACAATGCGCGACGTGCTCAGCATTCCTGCTTATAACTACGGCTGGCAGCCACACTACCATCTCAGCGAGGCGGTGGAACTAGCTGCTGGTGATCGCATTCATGTTCGAGGCGCTTTCGACAATTCTTATTCCAATCCGTTTAATCCTGACCCGAGTGAGGAAGTGACTTTTGGTTTGGAAAGCTATGATGAGATGTTCACCGGCTATGTGACCTACTACGAGAAGTAGATTCCCGCAGCAGTCACATAATCGGGTTGTAGAGATGAGTTGCTAAGTCTTACTTAGAACTACCAAGAAGAACCTTAGTAATCGGAAATAGTAGATCGGCTTGGTCCCGACGTCCGACCTTCTATCTTGGTCATCTGCTTGCCGCAGCAGATCTCTGAATGAACCATGTTGTCGCCGCAACTGTCGCAGTGGTATCGATCTCCGGATTCTCTAGACATACTCTCCACTCCTTTTAGCCACCGTGTTTAAGACTGCATTGTGCCGCTAGCGGATCTGGCTATGGCAATTGATGCAACCACCAGAGATGCGGCCTGCTATGTAGTAGCGTGGCACGTTTCTCTCGGCATCCATCTTTGCGCGTCGAACATCAGATAGAAAGCGATCCATATCATCGATCAAGAAAGGGTGTCTGGTGCTCAGATCGGTATTCTGAATATAGCTACCTATGCGCTCGATATTCTGAATGCTGTCTCCAATCTGGCGCGATCGACATAGGCATCCAATAGGGCCATGTCGAGCTGCTGTAATTCGAATGCTAGCTGGTGCATATTGGAGCGTAATTCTTCACCGTCGATGTAGTCGAAGGGTGGGGGATTTGCGATCTGCGGGAACGAATCCGAGTTCGCGTTGCACCCGAATAGTGTTAGTGCCGCGATTAGGGGGATGGCGACTCGAAAGATTGATCCGTTTGCTTTGCTGCTCATAATGGCTTACTCCTTTTCCAAACTATATGCTTAGGTTACCGCTAACATGAGCCGGAAAAATTGATTCTGGTCAGTATTATATCGTATAGATTTACCAATTAGTTAGGTGGAAATTTTAGAACTAACGCGCACGCCCAACCTGAAACAAATCAATGATAGCAGCGATGCGCAAAGCATCATAATCAAGAGTGGGTAGACGGTACCGTTAAAGATAACAGCGACCATTTGCGCCGCCATGGCGGAGAAGAACATCTGCAGGAACCCGGTCAGGCCGGAGGCGCTGCCTGCGAACTTAGGAAACTCGTTTATCGCTGCAGCCTGTGCATTGGGGAGGGTAATGCCGTTGCCCATAACCGCTAAGGCCACGGGTGCGAATAGGGCGATGGGCTGATGGAAGCCAATGACTTGCAAGAGGATCGCCAGAGCTATTCCGCCAACGCCTATGCTGGTGCCCAAGGTAATCATTCGGTTCAGTTCGATGCGGCGTCCGTAGTGTCGGGCGAAATAGTTGCCTGTCATGAAGCCCAGCGGAACCATGACAAAATAGTAGCCGTACTCCGTAGGCGGACGATCGAGAACCGACACCATGATCTCTGGTGCCGCGGAAATAAAACTAAAGAAGACTACCGAGACAAAGGTAACGCAGAAGGCATAGCCGCAGAACGCTCGTGACTTGAATAGTAGGCCATAGTTCTCCAGCATCGCTACGGTGCCGGTAAACGGTACTGGCTCCTTGAGGGTTTCTGGCAGGCTTTTGCTTAGTAGCAGTAGAATCAAGATGCAGGCGAGGGCGATTAGTACGAATACGTATTCCCATCCAATCCTGTGCATTATCTCACCACCCAGTGCCGGGGAAAGCATGGGTATTACGACCATAATCATCACTAGGGTCGCGATGACTCGCGCGGCTTCCTGTGCGCCATAGACGTCTCGCACTATAGCGCGCGCCAGCACCAGGCCCACGGCACCGCCAAAGGCTTGAATGAATCGGCCAACGATTAGCAGCTCGATGGTGTTGGCGAGAAAACAGAAAATGGAACCGACAATCGTAATGAACAGGCCAAGCAGCATCACTGGTTTGCGGCCGTATTTGTCTGAGAGGGGGCCATAGAACAGTGTGCCAAGTGCAATGGCCAGCATCGAGAGACTTAGAGTTAGCTGCGCAACTTCAGTGCTAACCTGAAACGTCTCTTTGATAACGGGCAGGGCAGGCAGCAAGATTTGCATGGCAGCGGGACCGAGTGCGGAAGTCGCTGCCAATAAGACTATGAGTGTCTTGGAAAGAGATGTTCGTGTAGGCAAAACTATATTCCATCAATGGTGTATAAACATTGATGAGACCTCTAGGCAGTTGGAAACTGTGAGTGCTAGATTAGCGATCCAGTACGGTTTCTCTATTGCGCTGCATAGAACTGTCGTTCTGCGAGCTGAGGATGACGCTTGATCCCATCAGGATGGAACGCTGAGCCTGACTAATATCGTAGCCTAAACCGAAGGTCTGGGTATGAAACATCTTAGTCAGTTGTTGAGCATTCCACGTGCTGCTCTCGTTCTCGGCAGCGACCATAGTGTAACACGACAGGATGGTACCCGTTCTCGTTTTCAGGCAGATGGAGAGATCGGGTGTAGTGATTGCTTCCAATACCATGCCATTTGAATTCTGCGAAAAGCGCGGAGATTTTGCCAGATAGCCGCTCACCTGCTCGGAGAAATCGGTGTCGTCATTGGTGATGTCCACGGGTAGGCTTATGTTCAAGCGGCGCAGTATGCTTGGGTCTTGCTGGTAGGCAGATTCATAATAGCCAAGGGCTTCGCCAAAGTCGTTGTCTTGCCAGGCTGCTGTACCGAGGTGTGCGGCCAGGCGAGCGCGCAGTAGTACTTCCTGCGAGGGTAGCTGACTCAGTGCGGCTGCACCCTGTGCCAGAACAGCATCGCGATCATTTTCCAGTGCAGCTACTTCTGCCTTATAGGCGTGGTAGTAGCCCGCGTTTAACATGAAGGCGCCGTTGCTATTAGCCTGTTCGATAATATTATTCATGACGCCGGTGCCGATGCTGCCAATGATTTCCGGCTCTATCCATTCCGGGATATGAACATCGAGAGGCGCATAGGGCCGCAGCCTGTTCTGTAGTACATCGAATTCGGCAAACAGTGCAGCGGCGCGCCGCTCTGAACGCCAGGCGTTGATCTGAAAATTAGTGGCATCGATCCGGGCGGATAGAGATTCAAAGAAACCCATAGTGGCGATCTGTTCCAGACGAATCTGGTATTCGAGGCGGTTCGCCATCATGTTGATCAGCGCGGCCATAGAATCTTTCTGTGCATCGTCTGCGCTGTAGGATCCATTGCGGTCGGGTTGGTTCAGTGCCGTGGTTGTGAGCTTGATTGCGTCTTCGCTATAGCCGGCAAGCAGGAACAAGCTTGCGGTTGCCAGAAAGTGTTCGGCGCGGTTCATAACATTGACTATGGGCTCTTGCGCCTCGCGCCACACTAGCATGCGATCGAGTGCCTCGCGGGATTCGTCGAAGCGGCCCTGATTCATGAGCAGATACAGTTTGTAGATCCAGGGGTTGGCCACGCTGTCGGCGTTCAGATAGCGAGTGGCACGATTTAGATACTCCTCGGCCTCGTCTATCTTTAACAGGCTCAGTGCGACCTCCGATGCATTGCTCAAGTAGACCGTGTCGTAGTCGTTCATCGAATCGATGCCGTCTCCATCCTCATCTATGGTGCGGTCGCAGGCAACCATGGACTCTATGGGTTGCAGGCTTGCCAGTTCGACGGCGCAGAGTGTATTCCAGGCCCGGGCGCGCTCTCTGGAATCTTCACTGTCTTGCAATACCCGGTTGGCACTACCGCGAGCCGCGTCGTATTGCTTTAGTTTGATAAGAGGCCAGCCGCGAAAAGACTCCACATCCTGCCCATAGACTTCTTCCAGGCGATCCAGGTATTCCAGCGAACGAAGCTGATCACCCATGAGTTGATGCACATAGGAGAGTTGGCTCAGCGTCAGGTAGTGCCATTGCAGGTTTCCCGATTCGAGTGCCTCGGGAATGGTATTGTAGTTGGTGAGTTCTTCCGCACGATTAAGATGGAACAAGGCCCTTGGCATATTGCCTTCGATAGTGAGCAATACTTCGGAGAGGGCAAACTGTGCCGCGGGAGAATTGGGCTCGGAGCGAACCCATTGCTCACTTAGTTCGCGCGCTTTAACATTTAGATCCAGATTCAAGGCATCACAGACAGCCAGAGCCTGAGGATCCTCGACATCGGCAAAGCCGAAACAGAGCTGGCGCTGAGCCTGGGGTATTTCTATATTATCTAGGGACAGAGGGTCGTCGTCTTGTGCGAAGCTATTATTCGCAGCGATCAGAATTGTAGCCATGATGAGACTCGCGAATAGTTGTCGCGAGTACTGCCTGAAATTTTGATGGAGCATTAGGCTAGCGTGCCTCTGGCCAACTGTTCCATCGGCCCGCGCATGGCATCGAGCAACACTTTGTTCATGTCGGCTACGCCGGGAGCTAACTCGATGCGGTGGCCGAGGACGCGTGGTAGCAGTAGTTCGATATCCTCAGCGCTTACGTAGTTACGCCCACGCAATGCGGCGGCAACCTGCAAGGCAGGCAGCATGAGCACCATAGAACGCGTCGAATTGCCCTGAAGCACGCGCTCATCCTCGCGCAGGTTGCGAGAGATATCGACCAGAGCCGATTTTACGCTAGCGCTAATGGTGACGGCCGCATCGATCTGTTCTCTGGCAAAGAGGACTTCGTCACGAGTGACGGTGATTTTTTCCTGCTGCAGGTCCCTGCGCTGTTTATAGCTGTCCAGTACATCGAGCTCGGATTGGCGATCGATGTGATCCATCGTTATCTTGAATAGGAAACGATCGAGCTGCGGTGTGGGCAGCGGATAGGTGCCTACCAGATCCAGGGGATTCTGCGTTGCAATCACGAAGAACAGATCGTCCAGCGGATAGGTGACGTTGTCTACGGTAACCTGTTTCTCGCCCATGGCCTCGAGCATTGCCGACTGCACCTTGGGTGAGGTTCTATTGATTTCGTCGGCGAGTACGACGTGGGCGAACAGGGGGCCGTGACGGAAATGGAAGGCGTTGCTGTTGCTATCGAAAACCGGAACGCCAGTTACATCTGACGGCAACAGGTCGGGGGTAAACTGAATGCGGCGAAACGGCAGAATGAACTCATCCCGGTCACTGTCTTTACCGTCGTCGATAATAGCCTCGCCTAGTGCTTTCGCCAGGGTGGTTTTGCCTGAGCCGGGAAAATCTTCAAGCAGTACATGGCCGTCGGCTACTAATGCGATCAGGGTTAGTTCGATTACATCGTCTCGACCCAGGACTTGTTGTTTGACGGCGGCGGTGAGTCGATTAAGTACATCGATTGCTGCAGTGATTGGGCTAGGGGTGTTCGCATCCTCAGTATCGCTGGCCGGGATTGGCTCAGTAACTTCGGTGATACTGTCAGGCGTCATAGTCTACTCCACTTCAATTTTTGTTCGGCTCTTCTAGTGCTTTTTTGTTAGCCAGATAGCCTCCGCCTAAGCAGAGACGGGGTGATTATTTGCTCAGTAACCAGGAGAAAGGGTTGACCCAGGCGAGGACTCGCTTCCATGTCTGTGTGTTGAGGCTTATTTCTTCTGCAATCTTGTTGCGCAGCTGCAACCACTTCTGCGGATCAGAGCTGTCGTCTTTCCTTGCGCCCAGGGCGGCGGCGAGATGTTGCTCGGTTAGCTGCTGCATAGTGGGTGCAACGTCCTGCACGCGCCTAGCGAATTGTTCCCGGCTCTCGCCAAATTTGCGATGCAATCCGACGGCTGCGAGTTGATCTAACATCGCCCTATAGCTTAGCCGGTACTGCTTGTCTGCTGCGGCTCTGGATGGGATCCAGATGCGGTAGAACTTGACCGTATAGGCGCTCAGTAACGCCGCCAATACTAGCGCGTAGAGTGTGTTGAGAATGAGCTGCAGGTTGATCATCGACGTCTGCTGCGACTGCATGAAATCATCGAAGGATGCGTCGTTGCGCAGCATGTCCCCCAGCAGTTGCTGCAGGTTGTTCTGTGGATCGGTAGTCATGTCTACGAGGGTCTGCTGTGGAGCGGGGTCGACGATAACCCAGCCAATATCGCGGAAATAGATTTCGGGCCAGGCATGGCCGTGGACGGCCTGAATCAAGAGCGATGAGCCTCCGGCCTTGTTGCTTGCGGGAACCGAGTAGCCGATGCCGACTCGCGCAGGGATGCCCAGGCTGCGGAACATATAGGTTGCTGCGAAGGAGAAGTGCATACAGTAGCCGGTCAGATCGCCGAACAGGAATGAGGCGGCGGGGTCGGTCTCATAGGCATGATCGTTCTTAAGGCTGTAGATGCCGTTCTCGTCCAGATAGGTCTTAACAGCCCATGCCTTGGCGAAGGGGTCATCGGCATATTCAGGCTTTAGATCGGCGATGAGAGACGCGGCCAGTTCCGTGTAGCGGGGGTCATCGGGTAGTTCCAGATATTCGTCCCAGACTTCTTGCGACCAGTCGGCTCTGCCAAGCTCGCGACCTAGAAGGTAGTTGAAGTCATACTCCGGTGCCAGGGAGTAGGCGTCATAGGTGCGCTTGAAGCGCAGGTTATTTGGATTGGCGGTGTTCTCGTAGGCGACGGGGCTCTCCAGACCAAACGGTGTGCGATGAGAGATCAGCATGCCGATGCTGGCGCGAACCGGTGTGCGTTGATCTTCTGCTCTGGGTAGCTGCCTGGCGTCTATGCGCGTGTTGGTGAAGTTCGCGATCAGGTCCTGATCCATATCGCTACGGGTTGCAAAGTCGAGCATGGTGCCGTTGAACTGAGAGTAGGCCGATTCACGAAAATAGTAGGAGCCATTCAAGGGCTCGTAGTCATCGCGGAAAACCACGACAGCCACAGGCGCTTCTTTATCTTCGGCGGTGTTTTCGCTATCTCTGAAAGGGTTCTCGCGCTGGGCACTGTTGCCTGCCTGCTCTTGCCCGGTTAACCCCAGATCATCTGTTAGCTGTGGAGTGGGAAGACCGAACATGCGCACATAAAAAAGAAGTGAAAAACACAGCAGCCCCAGTACAGTGAAGTGATAGGGCAGGCGGCGATGATTGTTCTCGATCATTAGCAGTGCCGCCAGAGAGAGCACCGCGCCGCAGCCGAAGGCCATCAATATAGACGAGGGATCGATGCCGCGGGTTAGCGCATAGTCACCGATCACGAAAGGCCTGTGGATCATGCCGTTACGATGCGCCGATAAAGTAATGACGAAGGCTGTTGCCACGAACAATATTTCGATTACTGCGCCGTAGCTAGTCCGCTGGGCGAGAACGCGCAGGCAGACGGTGAGCGAGGCGCTAATTGCAAACCACTTGATAAACTCGCCGGTGTTGAATGAGGCCATGGGCGAGCTTAGGTTAGACAGAAGTGAGGTGCTGGTAACTAGTGATGCAAGCAATAGCCCCAGCAGGAGAAAACCAAGGCTCATTAGATTGATGGTGAAGGAGCGTAGCTGCTTCATCGGCGGGCGACGTATGCCGATGTCGATAAGATAGCAGGCAAACAGACAGCCTATGAAAGAGGCGACTGAGCCGCTCACGACAGTCAGGGAAAGGCTGAGCAGCCAGTAGCTGCTGGCGATAATGGCGGCGCGTAAGCTGGTCGGCAGGAAATGCGGGGCCGTTGTTGCCTTGGTGCTTGCCTGTCTCATCGTCATCGCTCTATTAGTAAATCTATATTATTCAATAGGTTATACTTTTCTCAGGTTCTGATCGAAACTGAGACCGGTTTTTCTATCTACAACTATGGTTGATTCTACTAGTTGCCCCAGAGCGGTCAATAACTTAAGTAAATCGGCTCTGGAGCCGGCAGACTCCTGCTCCTGAGAGACTGTCTTGTCGTCTTGTATAAGCAGGCGCTGCCACAGTTTCTTCGGCTCGCCGTCTGAGAATCCGTCGGTGGCAAGCACCAGGGAGAAATGACCTGGAAATCGAGCAATTGTCTTCTTTAGTTGTTCAAACCAGGGTGCAAACTCAGCCCCGGCGAAGAGGATACAGTGGGCGCCGGTCTGGCCCACACTTTGGCTTAGGAACTCATCCAGTCCGTAGCTGAGCGTCGAGTCGATAGCGCGAGACTTTGCGATGGCGTCCAGCGCGGAGGGCAGCGTATCGGCAGGGGTTTCCGATCCATCGGCGGAGAACGCCCAATCGTCGCCCAGTGCTCCGGTTTCCAACGCGACGCGAGCAACGGCCGCAGCGGCTTCATCGTTGTCGCTGCTAAGCAGATAAGCCACCGTACGATTGCTATGGAAGACGCTCTTTTCCGCGAGCCTAACGTTCAGTTGTCTGCTGCGCGCAAAGACTTTCCACATGATGTTACGTACGGAGTCGCCAGGCACATAAGGGCGAATCTCCATGCGGTCACCATCGGGATCTCCGGAGGGATTGGGTATGCCATCCTCGGCGGTCAGTGAGCGCAGCAGTGGAAGAGGCTTCACCGTGTTGGTTCTTGGCAGTGCGGTACAGGAGATGTCTTGTTTCTGTAGCCAGGAGTAACGGCAGAAGCCCAGCACATCGCTTACCGTAAATTGGCGCGTGACGCGGTCGGTCTTGCAGCGTTTATCCGGCACGATCTCTTCGAGTAGTTCGCCGTCCGGGGAGACGCGTAGGCGAGTCTCGACATGGTCAGGGTAGATCATCTTCCAGCTTAGCTTTATCAGTGGAAAGTAATTGAGCGCCGGCAGGGTAAACCCAGTCTCGTTTGGATAACCCGCCTCTACGTTTATAGGCTCGACCCTGGCCAGTTGCTTCAGGCTGGTGCGTACGCGCCGCTGAATGAAGATGCCGCTGATCACGCAACAGAACAGGCTGAATATCAAGATGGCTAGCGCGCAGATCGCCAGAGAGAACACAACCAGATCCATGGAGCCATAGCCATAGACACGCAGCGCGTAGGCGGTGAGTAGCAAGGTTATTATGCCCTGCAAGGTAAGCGGGAACAGCCCGGCAAGCCGCCTGAGCAGAGCAACCAGCAGTGACTTATTTGGATGAAATTGAATTTTGAGTCCGGATTGCATGGCTGGTCTGTGGATTCGAGATGCCTCGTTGCCTGGCTGTGGTGATTAAGACCCTAGTACTCTCGCCATTCTTACACAGAACGGCGCGAACTATCAGGCATTCACGATCGTCATGCCCTGTTCGTTGTAGCGCGTACCCTCAACCCGGTCAGCCAGATCATCAAGCGAGGCGATTGCCTCTGGGCTGAGAGTCAATTCCATGGCGGCGAGATTTGTTTTTAAATTGGCGAGTTTAGTGGTGCCTGCAATTGGCAGGACGTTATCCTGCTTCGCGATTACCCAAGCCAGAGCAACCTCGGCAGCACTAACGTCTAGCGCTGCAGCAAGACTGAGAATGGTATCGACTAGCTGCAGATTGGCGGCATAGGCATCGCCGCTAAATCTTGGCTGGGATGTTCCTCGGAAATCTGTTTCTGAGATTTGGCTGTCTTGCTTGAAACTGCCGGTTAGCATGCCGCGACCCAATGGAGAGTAAGCGACTAGACTCGTTCCGGTTTCTTTGCACACTGGCAGTACATCTTGTTCGATCTCGCGACTGAATATTGAATATTCTGACTGCACTGCGGTAATTGGGTGAATTGCCTGTGCGCGGCGCAGAGTCTCACCCGAAACTTCGGACAAACCTAGTGCTCCCACCTTGCCTTCGGCGACGAGCTTGGCCATCTCGGTAACTGTTTCTTCGATAGGCGTATTCGGGTCGACTCGATGTAGATAATACAGATCGATGTGATCGGTTTGCAATCTGCGCAGAGACCCTTCCGCAGCCTTTCTGCAATTTTCTGGAGAGCCGTCCAGGCCCAGTGGTGCGCCAGTGTCCGGGTCGCGAAGGAAACCAAACTTGGTGGCGATGCGAACTTTGTCGCGTCTATCGTTAAAGGCCCTGCCGAGCAGGCTCTCGTTCCTGCCCACGCCGTAGGCTTCAGCGGTATCAAAATGATTCACACCGAGGTCGATGGCCTCGTGCAGAAGTTTGATGGCCGCAGATTCTTCGGTAGGTGGACCATAGAACTCAGAAAGACCCATGCAGCCCAAGCCGATCTGGTTGAGCATGATATTGGTTTGTCCCAGTTGTTTCTGCGCCATGGTGTTTCTCTCGTCATTGGTAGTAGCAATTGTTAATAGAGGCTTCGTGCGGCTTGTTGAGTCTTTACGGCATTAACGGTTAGCCCTGTTCTCGATGAGTTGCTCGACGACGGCCGGGTCTGCGAGTGTGGTGGTATCCCCCAGCGTATCCAGTTCGTTCGACGCGATCTTGCGTAAGATGCGACGCATAATCTTGCCGGATCTTGTCTTCGGCAGGCCCGGTGCGAATTGAATTACCTCGGGTCGTGCGAAGGAGCCTATCTCTTTGGCGACAAATTTGAGCAGCGCCGCACGCAGGTCTTCGCTGGCCTCGGTGCCGGCCATCAGGCTGACATAGGCATAGATGCCCTGGCCTTTGATGTCATGGGGGTAGCCGACAACAGCGGCTTCCGCAACAGCCGGGTGCAGTACCAGCGCGCTCTCTATCTCTGCCGTTCCAAGTCTGTGCCCGGAAACGTTGATTACGTCATCGACGCGCCCGGTAACCCAATAGAAGCCATCCTCGTCCCGGCGCGCACTATCGCCGGTGAAATAGTAACCGGGGTAGGTGGTGAAGTAAGTTTCGATGCAGCGCTGATGGTCGCCGTAAACGCTGCGAATCTGACTTGGCCAGCTATTGCAGAGCACCAGGTTTCCGGTTGCTGCGCCTTCTATTTCGTTGCCATCGGCATCCAGAAGAGCAGCCTTCACGCCAAAGAAGGGTGTCGTTGCAGAGCCAGGTTTGAGATCGGTTACGCCAGGGATTGGAGAGATCATGATCGCCCCGGTTTCTGTTTGCCACCACGTATCGACGATAGGGCAGCGAGAATCGCCTACTATGTGGTAATACCATTCCCAAGCCTCTGGATTGATTGGTTCGCCTACAGAGCCTAACAAGCGTAATGAGGACCTTGAGGTGCTCTTAACCGGACTGTCGCCGGCTGACATCAGTGCGCGGATTGCCGTAGGCGCGGTGTAGAAAATATTCACTTGGTGCTTGTCGATAACCTGCCAGAAGCGCGATGCATCCGGATAGGTGGGTACGCCCTCGAACATGAGTGTGATGGCACCATTGGCGAGTGGTCCGTAGACAATATAGGAGTGCCCAGTAACCCAACCTACATCGGCGGTGCACCAATAGACGTCACCCTCGTGATAGTCGAATACGTACTTGTGGGTGATGCTCGCCCCCAGTAGATAGCCAGCCGTTGTGTGAAGAACACCTTTGGGCTTTCCGGTCGAGCCCGATGTATAGAGAATAAACAGTGGATCTTCGGCGTCCATGAGCTCCGGCTCACATTCGCTATCCGCCGCCTCTGTGGCTTTGTAGTAGCAGACATCACGGTCCTCAAACCAGGGGACATCGGCATTGGTGCGGCGTACTACAAATACGGAGTGTACATTTGGGCATTTTTCCAAGGCTTGGTCTACATTCGCCTTCAGGGGAATCATGCGAGCACCGCGTACGCCCTCGTCGGCAGTGATAACCGTCTGGCAGTCAGAGTCCAGTATTCGGTCTTTGATCGATTCGGGGGAGAAGCCGCCAAACACTACAGAGTGAACGGCCCCGATGCGGGCGCAGGCAAGCATCGCATAGGCTGCCTCTGGCACCATGGGCATATAGATGCAGACACGATCGCCCTTGCTAACGCCTCGGCTTTTTAGTGCATTTGCCAGTTTGCAAACCTGTTGATGGAGTTCGCGGTACGTTATCTTCTTATCTTGATCGGGTTCATCACCCTCCCAGATAATCGCAGTTTGTTCGCCGCGGCGTTCGAGATGACGATCGATGCAATTGTAGGCGACGTTTAATTTCGCTCCCTCAAACCATTTGGAATCTGCCTTGGCGAAGTCGCCACTAGAGACTTTCTTCCAGGGTTGATGCCAGTGCAGTAATTTTCCAGCCTGCTCTGCCCAGAAGTCTTCCGGAGCCTCAATGGACTGCTGATACATTTGGCGAAATGTGTCTTTGTTCAGATAGCTCTTGGCAGCACTTGATTCTGTGACTGGATAGATTTTATCTTCTGACATGAAAGAATTCCTTATCGGATGTTTTGTAGCCGAATCGCTGTCTGTGGATAGGCGCGTTCTGTGTATGGGGTAGGGCTGGCAATACCTCTGTTAAGACTGCTGGAGTCGCTGCGAGTGGCAGCGCTAATAACGGGTAATTAGTATGCCTCAAAGCGTCTTTTCGGGCAACCGGCTCGACGCTGCAGCCCTTTATTGGCGGGGCAGAACACGGGGAACGAGCGGATATGGTGGAGGTTTAGCTGCGCTTGAATCGTATATTGTCTATCAGTCTGCTCTTGCCGATATAGGCAGCGGCGAGAATGGCGAAATGTGAGGTAACAGGGCTTGGGGGCTGCAGTGTGTCTGCATCACAGACCTGAAAATAGTCAGGTTTTAGCGAGACTTTCTGCAGCGCCTTCTTCGCAGTTTTTTCGAGTTGCTCGAATTCGCTGTTACCCGCAGCAATCTTCTCGGCACAGTCTTTGAGACAGCTATAGAGGTTGGCAGCCTGCTGCCTTTGCTCTTTGCTTAGATAGTTGTTTCTTGAGCTCATCGCCAGACCGCTTTCTTCTCGATGTGTCTCGATGCCATGAATTTTGATATCGAGGGCCAGGTCTTGCGTGAGTTTCTGAATGACTAGAAATTGTTGATAGTCTTTCAAGCCAAAGAAGGCGGCATCAGGCTGGACCATATTGAAAAGCTTCGTCACAACTGTTGCGACACCATCGAAGTGGCCAGGTCGACTACTGCCGCAGAATTTTTCGGTTAGACCCGGCACCTTGATAATGGTTTGCAGTTCGAGGTTGTCGCCGTAGATCTCTTCAACGGAGGGAAGGAAGAGGCAGTCACAGTTTTCAACTTCCAGACTTTCTCTATCGGCTTCCAGTGTGCGCGGATAGGCGCCCAGATCTTCGTTAGCTCCAAACTGTAGCGGGTTGACGAAGATGCTGCAGACCAGGAAGTCGTAACGGTCTCGCGCCTGCCTGATCAGTAGTAGATGGCCTTCATGCAGGTTTCCCATCGTGGGGATCAGGGCGATCGATTTTCCCTGCGATCGCGCGGTCTTTACAGCCTGCCGCAGGTCCTTGATCTTCTTCTGGGTTTGCATCTTACGTAGTGCCTATTTAACAGCAGTGTCCAGTAAAGCGACTTAGTTAAAACAGTGCTCATCGGCAGGAAAAGACTGTGACTTCACGGCCTTTACATAGTGTTCGATGGCGCCAGGAATGCCATTGTTGGAATCATTCAGGAAATTCTTAACGAACTTGGGTGAGATTGGAGAGACGCCCAATACATCATGCAGCACCATAATTTGACCCGTGGTGTCGGGGCCAGCACCGATGCCGATTACCGGGATATCCAGAGAGTCGGTAACGGTCTTGCCCAGGCAGCGGGGAACACATTCGAGCAGCAGAGTGCTCGCGCCAGCTTCTTCAAGCAGTTTTGCTTCGGCGATGATGGCGTCAGCCTGCTCGGTATCGCGGCCCTGTACGTGAAAGCCTCCGATCCGATTTACCGACTGTGGCGTCAGCCCCATGTGCGCGCAAACAGGAATGCCGCGCTCGGCGAGTAGTCTGGTCGTATTCTCGATCCAGGCGCCACCCTCTAGTTTTACCATGTGGGCGCCAGCACGCATTAGGGCAGCCGCGTTTTCGAGTGTTTGTGTCTCGGATGAATAGCTCATGAATGGGAGGTCAGCTATAAGTAGTGCTCCCTTGTTACCCCGTTTCACGCATTGCATATGGTAGATCATGTCATCCATCGTAACCGGCAGCGTACTGTCGTGACCTTGTAGCACCATGCCTAGTGAGTCACCCACAAGAATGACTTCGACCCCGGCATCACTCAGAATTGAGGCGAAACAGGCATCATAGGCGGTCAGACAGACAAACTTTTCCCCACGTTCCTTTATCTTGAACAGGGTGGTCAGGGTGACGTTGCCACTTTTTGCTTGTGTGCTCATAGGATCTTCTTGTTATTGAGTCTGCGCCATTGATCGGGAGAGGGATAGTAAGGCGAGAAAAGCGCGTATTCAAGCCAAACCTGCGCTATTTGGTCTCTCGCCTTAATGGTGCGCAGCGGTGCGAAAGTCTGCAGCATGCCATCGGTACGCTAGGCTCGACTCAAGCCTGTTCCATAGCTATTGTGTAATCGTACCAATCGACGATCTTGCCCTCCCTGATAAAGAAAACGCCGACGCCGTGCCAGGTCTTCAGGGCGAAGTCCGAGAAGTAGTCGATGCGTTCATTGATGACCATCGGTCCTCGTGCAAAGGTGTCGAGCACATCGAAGCGGTCGACATTGTTGATAATCGTCTGGATGCGCTCCGATACGGCGTCGCGTCCATCGGCAAGCGGCGTAGTCTCGGTCATCCGGTAGGCGCCATCGTCGGCAAAAAATGCCATGATTCTATCGAGATCATGGCTGGGCCATGCTGCGCAGAAATCATTTACCAGTTTTACATTGGCGGCCTCATCGGGCGTAAGCTCCGCTGCTCTGGCCGAGGTAGTCATGCTGGCGAGAGCTATCGCTCCGGCTCCGGCTGCCAGGAATCCTCTTCGGTTCAATTCTGGTCCTTTTATTTTTAGTATTTCTGGTATTTCTGGCTCTTTGGTTTTCATGGTCTCCCCTCAATTCTCGGTATCTATTAATTTGTTCGATGTTGAATCTGAAAAATTCGCTGTGCGCCCTGTAGCTGGTGTTAGATGAGTGAGGGGCGCGGGTTGAAATATTGGGTTCCGGCGCCGGGGGACACGATCCGTTTTACGAGCTGCTCGTAGTCATCTTCATTGCTTACCAGGTCGATATCTGCGCTGTTTACGATGAGAAGCGGCGATCTGTTGTAGTAGTGAAAGAACTCGGCATAGGCTTCATTCAGGTTCTCCAAATAACTGCGTTCGATGAGTTGCTCGGCATCGACGCCACGTTTTTGAATTCTGCCTAGCAATACCTCGGTGGGAGCCTGCAGATAGATAACCAGATCCGGCACCGGAGCATCGATAGTAAGATGGCGGTACACATTGAGGTAGAGCTCAAACTCATCGGGTTCAAGATTTTGCTGGGCGAACAACTGATCCTTGTCGATCAAAAAATCGGCTACCCGGACCGGTTCAAACATGTCGTTCTGGCGTAGGTCTTGAATCTGTTGGGCGCGTTGAAAAAGAAAGAAGAGTTGCGTTGATAGGGCGTGCTGCTTTGGGTTCTGATAGAAGCGGTCGAGAAAAGGATTGTCCTCGCTTTTCTCAAGTAATAGCTCGTAGTTGAAAGTGTCGGCGAGGCGCTTCGTTAGCGTGGTCTTGCCTACGCCTATAGGCCCCTCTACCGCAATGGAGCGAGGAGCTGCTCTGCCAATATCGCCAAGTGTCATTGTCGTTGTGGGCTTCCTGATTTTACGGGATTAGGCTGCGGGCTTGGGTTTTGGTTTCCGTCTGCGTCGCCTTTTCTTCGGCACTTCGCCGTCGCTATTAACATGCTTAATATCTTGCTTTGTAGCACCGATTTGATACTCGGTCCACCATGCGCCGCGCCCGCCCAAATCTTCCCCGGCATCTTCGCGCAGGAGCAAGAAATCATAGGCAGCTCGAAATCTGGGATGGTTAAACGCGCCGTCTATGCTGCGTCGATTGTCGCGCATGAGGCGTGACTGTAGATCCCATATCTCTTTCGTGGCAATGGTAAAGCGCTTCGGCACGGCGGTGTATTGTATCTGTTCCATCAAGACTTCTTGTGCGGCTTGTTGGAATAGCTGATGTTGGTTGGCCTCGTTCGACTGCAGCGACTGTAAGCGTAGCTGCAAAACAGGCCATAGCAAGGCGGCGAAGAGAAATGCGGGGGTTACAGACTTGCCTGCAGCCAGCCTTGAGTCTGTGTTTTCCAGTGCCAGATCTACCAGTTTACTCGGTGGCCCGGAGATTTTTTCCAGAGCGCGGAATGTGGGCGCGAATAAGTACATGCCCGGTCGATAGCGTCTAAGCAGTTCGAAGGTCTTGACGGCATGACCCCCGGCCATCAGTTTGATGGTTTCATCAAAGAGCCTGGCGGTAGATATAGACTCCAGCAGATGCGCCAGTTCGTCGATGGGCTTCTCGGTCTTTTCTTCGATACTGAAGCCCAGCTTCGCGGCAAAACGAATCGCTCGTAGCATGCGCACAGGGTCTTCTTTGTAGCGCTCGGCAGGATCACCGATCATGCGTATCTGCTTTGACTCCAAGTCTTCCAGGCCGGTGCTAAAATCCAGAATCCGAAACTTGTCTATAGTGTAGTACAGGGCGTTGATGGTGAAGTCCCGGCGCAGCGCATCTTCGTCGATGTTGCCATAAACATTGTCACGCAGAATCATTCCCGCGGTAGAGTGTGCGGAGTCCTGATTCTGAATTCGGCGTCTGGGTACGTTATCTGCAATCTTGTTCTCGGTGTCATGAGGGGCGCGGAAGGTTGTAACCTCGATGATCTCTCTACCAAAGCGTAAATGAATAATCTTGAAGCGGCGACCGATTATTCGGGCGTTGCGAAACAATGACTTGAGTTGCTCCGGCGAGGCATCGGTCGCAATGTCGAAGTCCTTGGGGCTTTTCCCCAGGAGCAGGTCACGTACACCGCCGCCCACAAGGAAGCCATGGTGCCCGGCTTCGGCAAGCTTGTAGAGGACTCTTACGGCGTTGGGGGAAATCTGCTTACGAGAGATAGGGTGGTGATCGCGCTCCAGCAGAGTCGCTTTTTCGATGCCCGCCAGTGCTGAAGTGGAGGAAGAGGTAGTCGGCTGATTCATCGCGGCTCACACTCCAACGCGTAATTTGGCTGCGAGGCCAGGTTGTATAGTACGAGAATAGGGAACTTGGTCACGGCTAATTTTCTTTGCAATTACAACTTCAAGTCGCAGATATGCATCTATCGCATTGGCTGGACAAGCTTGTAGAGAGGGTCTGATTACCAATCATGAATTGGCATGATACACGGAACCGGAGAAAACTACAGGCGGCGAACGGGCAGAATGCAGTAGTGGCCAGCATGTGGGGAAATTTGAAAGTTTAGGGAAATATTATTGGGGGGTGAATACCACCCCCCATAGGAAGCTAATTGTAATTATTATTGCTATTAGATCTATATTTTTAAGTGCGTACCCATGTCGGTACTGCATAAGTATTAGGTGGTGAACATGAAGCTCGATGGCAAATGCCAAATTAACTACAACCCGACCTTATTATTATTTATTGCACTAACCTTAGTTTTATAACTCAGTAATGCTATTTTTGTTTTTATTGAGAATTATTATTATTATTTATTGTTATTATTATGACGGTATATCTGCATTTACTGTGCCAAGTGGATAATAGGCATATATATCATGTGGTTAGTGTTTGAAGATGTAGTATTCCATTCCTGCAAACCCACTTCTGTTACTGATTTTCCCTAATATTTGGGTAGTAGGGTAGCGGTAACAAATAACCTTCGTCATATCACCCGTCAAAGGCCTTGGTTTTGGAGCTGCAGTAATGCGTCATGTGCCTGCTGCGGCTTGGGAGTGATTGGGCTAAGCTTCCTGCTTTTTTTTGCGTGGTATGCCAAAACGCTGGCGACGTTCCCACAGACATTTGCGGCTTATTCCCAATTTCTTCGCGAGCTGGGTTTCATTCATAATTTCTTGATGTTCGAGCACGAATCGCTGAAAGTAATCTTCCAGAGAAAGCTCTTCAATGGGTTCGGCGCTCGCTTGCTGATTCTGTAATTCTGCTTCTTGCCCGACTATTCGCTTTTCTTCGTCACCAATCGCTAGCAGCTCTTCACCGATTACCTTTTCTTCGGCCAGCACAACGGCACGCTCTATCGCGTTTTCAAGCTCACGGACATTTCCAGGCCAGGGATATTTGGCTATGGCGCGTTTGGCGCCGTCGCTCAGGCTTAGTATCTTCGTCTTAAGTCGTTTACAGGTGCGCTGCAGGATGGCTTCTGCTAGTTCGAGAATATCATCGCCGCGCTCTCTTAGTGGCGGTAACAACAGGGTCATTACATTGATGCGGTAGTAGAGATCCTCGCGGAAGTGGCCATCTACTACCAGTTGCTTCAGGTCGCGATGGGTTGCTACGACTAGGCGTACATCTACTTTTTTCGACTGCACCGAGCCGACCTTGCGAATTTCGCTCTCCTGTAACACCCTTAATAGTCTTGCCTGTGCCTCTAGGGGAAGTTCGCCAATTTCATCGAGGAAGAGGGTGCTTCCATTTGCTGCCTCGACTAAGCCGGTTCTGGTTGCGGTTGCGCCGGTGAACGCACCTTTCTCGTGACCGAACAGTTCTGATTCAATTAAGTTTTCCGGAATCGCTGCACAATTGACGGAGATCATTTCCTGGGCGTTGCGATTACTCAAGTTGTGAAGCGCCCTTGCTACTAATTCCTTGCCGGTGCCCGATTCGCCGTTAATAAGAACGGTTGAGTTAGTCTGCGCTACTTTTCGGATGCGTCTAAACAATTCCATCATCTGTGAACAGCTACCGATCATTCCATGAACCGGTGGTTCGAATTCTTCAGAACCTATTCTCTCCTGGCGTGGTGCTTTAGCCTGTTCGCGAATTATTTTGGCAACGGACTCTATCAGTTCCTTGTGTTCGAAAGGTTTGGCAATGTAATCGACAGCGCCCAGTTTCATCGAATCGATGGCGGAGCGAATACTGGAGTAGCTGGTCATTATTAGAACAGGGGTCGTGGTCGCCTTGATTAGGTCGGTGCCTGGCGCGCCGGGTAATCGCAAATCGCTGATAATTACGTCGAAGTCGTCCATGTCAAAATTGTCTAGTGACTCTTTGACGGTTCCGGCTTCGCTTACTTTGTATTCGTAGCGTTCCAGTAATCGCTTCAGCGCAGTTCGAATTACCACTTCATCTTCTACTACTAGAACTTGATTCATTGCTGTCATTTGACTACTTATACTTTGTAAATTATTTGTATGTTAATTGCCGCAGGCATCACTTGTCGGCAGGTTCACCATGGTAGCAAGTAAATCGCAGCAATACCCGTGTACCGCCTGCACCTTCCTTTGCGGGGCTGATTATATCAATATCACCCCCTAAGTCTTCAACTATGCTGAAAACGAGTGAAAGCCCCAGTCCAGTGCCTTCTCCCGCCTCTTTGGTAGTGAAAAATGGATCGAAGACACGATCTTTGATCGCCTGGGGTATGCCTATTCCCTGGTCGATTACGGCGATTTCGACTATCTCGCCTTTTACTTGTGTCCGCAAGAGGACTTCGCCATTTGATTGGCTTGCATCACGGGCGTTGTTGATTAGGTTGATCAATACCTGCAATAGGCGCTGTGAGTCGCCGAGAACTCTTGCTTCAGGATCACACTCGATGCGCAAGTTCAGCTCCTTGCTCTTGCGATCCAGCGAAACCAGGGTCTGTGCCTGTGCCATGCATTCGCTAATGCTTACTATCTCGCGCTCGTATTGAGTCTTATTCGTGCCAGCATGGGCGAAGTTGACCAGTGACTGCAGTATCGTCGATGTGCGGTCGGTCTGCTCTATCACTTGCGAGGCGAGATTAAGTAATTCTTCGTCTTCATATTCGTCGCGAATCGTTTGCGCGAGGCAGGCGATGCCGGTAATTGGGTTGCCGATCTCATGCGCTACTCCGGCGGCTAGTCTGCCGATAGAGGCGAGTCTTTCGCTGTGAGTTAGCCCGGCCTCAAGTATTTCGGTTTCGGTAATGTCTTCCAGCAGAATAATTACGCCTTCATGAGACGAGTCGGGATCCATGGTTTTTTCGATGAGTGCCTTATGCAGATTAACAGTTTTTTTCTGGCCGTCTAGTTCGAAGGCATACTTATAGGAGTGGATGACGTCGTCATCGATGAAGTTTGTAATAAGGCTTAGCCAGGGCTCCGAAAGATCGATTACCTGAGACCCGACGACATCGGTATAGTTTAAATTAGTGAACTGTTCCATGGCGCGATTCCACATAATGATCTCATTGTCGCTACTCAGAGAGCACACGCCTAAGGGTAGGTCTAATAGAATCTGGCGATGGTAGCGCCGCAGGTTATCGAGGTCGGCTGCCATGCCTGATAGATTGCTGCGGTAGGCTTCGATTCGACTCTCGATAACGTTTAGATCGGAGCTGCCGTGTTGCGAGACAATGCTGTAGGGCAGGTAGCAGTCGATAATCTCTCTCGCAATCGAAGGGCCTAGCAGGCCAGAAAGGTTCGCTTCCAGCCGCCCTCGGAGCTGTTGCATGGCGTAGGGTCGGCGATCCTTTTCTCCGATGTCTAGATCTTTGAGCGCACGGCCGACTTCACGCGCAGCCGTTTTCTCTCCTAAGGGTTTGCTTAGGCTCTTGATAAAGTCATCGGTTGATTTTGCAACGAGGCCGCTGCGTTTGCGTCGCTTGATGGTGTCGAGGGTGCAGATATCTGCAGAGCTTCTTTCTTCGTCGCTGCTAGTGCTAAGTATGGAGACGGTAACAAATATAATACAGTTGCCGATGAGGGAGAGCGCCGTTATCTCACGCCAGTTAATAGAGGTCAGGGCGAGTGGGCCAGAGTCGGAGAGCAGTGGCAACATGAGGAATAGAAACCAGGTGAGTACGCCGGTAGCAAGCCCCCAGAGGAAACCTTTCTTGTTGGCTTCTGGCCAATAGAGAATAGCGACGATGCCTGGCATAAACTGCAGACAGGCAGTGAACGCGACAATGCCGATTACCTCGATGCTTATTTGTTGGCTTGGAAGATAGTGAAAGAAGAAGCCCATCCATATGATTGCAGTTATAAGAAGGCGGCGCTTCCATAGTAGCCAGCGATAGATGTCTTCGTTTGCTTTCGGCTGATAGATGGGCAGTATCAGATGGTTTAGGCACATATTGGAAAGCGCTAGAGTAATCACGATAATCAGGCCGCTCGCGGCCGAGAGCCCACCCAGATAGGCGAGCATGCTGATTAGCGGCATATCGTAAGCCGCGCCGATCACTACAGGAAAGTATTCTACCTGTACGTTGCTGCCAGACTGCAATCCAGCCCAGAGTATGGGCAGAACCGGCAGGCTGAGTAGGAGAAAATATAAGGGTAAGCCCCAGCTTGCAAAAGACAGCGCTCTCTGTCCGTTGTTCTCATTGAAGGTTACGTAGAACATGTGTGGCATCGCGATAGCTGCCGTGAAGAAAAGCAGTGCCATGACATGGAAGGAGGAGAAGTAGTCTGTGTTCTTCAGGCTGGCCAGCAGTTCTGGTTGATCTTGCAACCAAAGATCGAGCTCATCGAGGCTGCCGAAGGCGCCGTATATCGCGAAGACACCCACCGCCAGAAACGCAATCAGCTTCACCAGGGATTCGAAGGCGATCGCCATGACCAGGCCGTCGTATTGTGTGCGTCCTGCCTTTCTGGAAGTGCCGAAGAGTATAGAGAACAGTGTAATTACCACACAGAATCCAATTGCTAGCAGGCCTTGTGCAGACTCTGGAGACAATAGGTAGGCAGTATCGGATACCGCTCTTATTTGCAGTGCAATAAGCGGTGTAACTGCGATCAGTATGACCAGTGTGGTTAAGGTGCCCGCCCAGGGAGTGCGATAACGGAACGCCATGAGATCGGCCAGGGAGCTTAGTTGATAGGTGCGAGTGAGTGCTAATAATGGACGTAGTAATAGGGGTGAGAATAGGAATGCCAGCGAGATGCCGATGAAGCTGGCGAGATAGCCGTAGCCATCGCGCTGGGCGTTGCCTACCGAGGTGTAATAGGCCCAAACACTAGCGAAGACTCCTAGGGAGAGTACATAGACGATAGGGTGGCGCACGATCTTGATCGGAATCCAGCCGCGCTCTGTTACGAAGGCGATACCGAACAGAAGCGCAAGATAGCCACTGCCCAAGGCAATAATAGTGCTTATTTCAAAATTCATCGGAATCCTGTTCCCGATGGGACCAGCTAGCGATCAGGACTACCAGGAATCCAACCATGAATGGACGGTACCAGGCACCGCTGTCCTGATTGATCCAGTCGGCGCTCAATAGGAAGAGCAGGTATACGATCAATAGAAGGACTAAGATCGATCGAGGTATATACACTAGGATTCCTTCTCCGCTATGACACCTGCAGGATAGTATAAGGAGCGTCTGAGCAAGTCTATGGCTAAGCGGGTGATGGGCTGGAATCTACTCATAGTATAAATGGCAGCTTCGCTACTTTTGGGACGCGCTGTATGTCCCAGTTCTCTATGGCCCATTGCAATTGTGACTCCGGGCTCTCTTTTTTAATCTCGTCAACAGGCGATTGGCCGAGAAATTTTAGCCCCTGAAAAATTAGCTCTGTTGCCTTGTCGGTTCTAATAGAACTCGCGAAAGCCTGCTTGCTCAGTTTCTGCCCCAGCTCGTCAACCACAATCGGGATATGCGCATAATGCATGGGTCTGTAGTTGAGGAGCTGCTGAAGATAGATCTGCCTCGGTGTTGAGTCGAGCAGGTCCCATCCGCGTACAACGTGTGAAACATTCTGAAATTCATCATCGACCACTACCGCCAATTGGTAGGCGAAGAGTTCGTCCTTGCGACGGACCACGAAATCGCCGAGCTGTGTTGCGAGTTGTTGGACGAAGCACCCCTGTATGGCATCGTCAAAGCCTAATTCTATGGCCTCGATCTTTACGCGCAGTGCATAGGGTTTTGCCGGTGCTGAGATTCTAGTCCTACAGGAGCCATCGTAGACATTGCCCATGGCTTTAATCTGGGGACGAGTACAGTTGCAGGGGTAGGCAAGCCTTTTGTCCTGTAGCTGTTGCAAGACTTCTTCGTAGGCATCCAGGCGTGAACTCTGATAAAGCACTTCGCCATCCCAGCTTAGCCCGAGATCCAGCAACTGTTGCAGAATCAACTGGGCGCTACCCTGTGGTTCTCTGGGTGGATCCAGGTCTTCTAGTCGCATGAGCCACTTGCCATTGTTGGCGCGGGCATCCAGAAAGCTGGCAAGGGCGGCAACCAGTGAGCCGAAATGCAGGGGGCCGGTTGGCGACGGAGCAAAGCGGCCTATATAGCCTGAAGCTAACTTCGACGGGTTCTGGGTGTCTGTTGGGTTTTGCATATTGAGTAGCAGTTTAGTACGGAATGGGCCCGTAATTCTCTCTCAATTGATGAGGCAAGAAGGCTTTGCTGCTTTGGAGGTGGTGCGGGCAGGCTAAGCCGCAAGCGCAATTTAGCGCATGCGGCTTATGAATATCTCTAACTGCCTAGCTGCTTCTCTTTGATTTCATCAAGAGTCTTGCAGTCGATACACTTGTTCGCCGTGGGTCTTGCTTCGAGTCGGCGAATACCTATTTCGATGCCGCAAGATTCGCAGTAGCCATAGTCATCTTGAGCGATGAGTTCGATGGTGCTGTCTATCTTCTTGATAAGCTTGCGTTCTCTATCACGAGTACGCAACTCCAGGCTGAACTCTTCTTCCTGGGTGGCGCGATCTGCAGGATCAGGGTAGTTGGCGGCATCGTCTTGCATATGATGAACAGTCCGATCGACTTCCTGCATTAGCTGGTTACGCCAATCTAGCAATATAGTTTTGAAGTGCTCGCGCTGCTTTTCGTTCATGTACACTTCGTTCTTCTTCGGCTTGTACGGAACGAAGTTTTTTAGAACCGGTTGGGCTTCTAAGTTTTGAGTGTTAGCCATTATTGCTAATGCCTCTGTATATCTTTGTTCAACACGTTAATTGCGCAAGTTTTTAGGCAAGCTAGCCGCGTGAACCAAGATTATTTATTGATTAAACGAACTCTTTTGGCAAATCCCAGACGGAGTTGGTTAGTGGATTATTGCGCTTTTTTGTAGTTTGAAAAAGTGCAATTTTCAGAAAGCTGGGTAAGCTACCAGATTCTCAATGGGGATGCTATCAAAATTAGAAGTTTGTTAAAAAGTGGGCATAGTTGGGCTTGGGCCTTATTAATACCTAGCTGTCGATAAATTTCATCCACTATAATGATTGGCTCCAGCCATTCGAAGTCCTGCCAGGAATCTCATCATGTCCAGTCTGCCAAACCGGGGTACAGATCCACTCTCTAAGGTGAACCCTTTTCGTGTCATGACGGTCATGGCCAGAGCCCAGGAGCTGGAAGCACAGGGGCGGCGAATTGTGCACATGGAAGTCGGGGAGCCGGATTACTCTTCCGCGCAGCCTATTATAGACGCCGGTAAGAAGGCTCTCGATGCGGGATTAACGCAATACACGGCTGCCACGGGGCTCGCTCCTTTGCGGGAAAGTCTGGCTGGCTACTATGAGCAGAACTATGGTGTCGAGGTTAGCCCCGAGCGAATTCTTATTACTCCCGGTGCCAGCGGCGGCCTGAGTCTGTTGGCTAATCTGCTGGTTCGAGCGGGCGATGGCGTATTAATAAGCGATCCAGCGTATCCCTGTGTACGCAATTTTATCCACATGATGTCTGCTCAACCGCAATTGATTCCGGTAGGTATAGAGCAGAATTTTCAGCCTAGCGTGGCGCAATTGGATCAATACTGCGAGAACAATACCAGCGGTCTATGGTTGGCATCTCCTAGCAATCCCACGGGCACTATTTTGGAGCGAGAGGATCTCAAGGCTGCCTGTGACTGGGCGGCATCGAAGCAAAAGCATCTGTTGGTAGATGAGATTTACCACGGCCTACATTATGTAGACGACCTGCCAAGTGTGTTGGAATTGGATCAGTCTGCCTTTGTAGTAAATAGCTTCTCTAAATATTTTGGTATGACAGGCTGGCGGCTGGGCTGGATCGTCGTGCCCGATGACTATATCGAGATGGCAACGATACTTGCACAAAACTTGTATATATCGGCTTCTTCCATTGCGCAGAATGCGGCGCTTGCTGCCTTCACTCCCGAGGCGAAGACTATCTTCGAGGAGCGACGGCATGCATTTCGACAGCGTAGGGATTACTTGACAGCGGCGCTTAAAGACATTGGTTTCTCTCTATCAGAGAATATTCAGGGAGCGTTCTATATTTACGCCGATATTTCCAGGTTCTCAGATGACTGTGAAGAATTCTGCCGCGATCTGCTAGAGGAACATGGCGTAGCCCTAACTCCGGGCACTGACTTCGGGGACTTCGAGAGCAAACGCCATGTGCGAATTGCCTTCACCACGGATATGGACAGTTTGGTGCTGGGCGTGGAAAGACTCAGCAAGGCGTTGTTGAAGTGAGTGCTACTCCTCTCGAGCCGGCGAGCAATGTTTTTCCACTGCGGACGGACAATTGATGAAGTTAGATAAGAAGTTACAGGCAGGCACTCTAGTCAAACGCTACAAGCGATTTCTTGCAGATATAAGAAAAGAAAACGGCGAGCTGATTACTATACACTGCCCTAACACGGGTTCTATGAAGAATTGTCAGGAGCCTGGCAGTAGGGTCTGGTACTCCGATTCCAAAAATCCAAAGAGGAAATACGCCTGCACCTGGGAGTTGGTAGAGGTGGATGGCGAGCACATCGTTGGAATCAATACCGGGCTGGCAAACAAGCTCGTTCATGAGGCTATTGCAAAAGATCGAATAGCAGAACTGGTCGGCTACGAGACGATTCGCAGTGAAGTGCCCTACGGTGAGCAGAAGAGCCGTATCGACTTTCTTCTGCAAGGTTCCACTGGCGATGCCAATGCGCTCTGTTTTGTCGAGGTGAAGAATGTGAGCCTGGGTCTCGGTGACGGCCTGGGCACGTTTCCAGATGCGGTTACCACGCGCGGACAGAAGCACCTGCAAGAGTTACTGGCGATGCATGAACAGGGTCATCGAGCGGTTCTTCTGTTCTGTGTGCAACACAGCGGCATACAGCGCATCGCCCCGGCCGATGATATTGACCCCGAATACGGCCGTCTGCTCAGAGAGGTTGTGGCCAAGGGGGTGGAGATTCTCGCCTATGCAGCCGAATTCGATTTGCAAGACTCTACAATAGAACTGCATGAAAGCTTGCCGGTGCTCCTAGAGTAGGAGTCTAGCGCAGCGGCGTCGACACGCGCAGGGCAGATTCTTCAACCATGACCATGCCATTGTCGGCAATAAACGGTATCGCTTGCAGGTGTTTGCCCTTGCAAGGCCCGGCAAGACATTGACCACCTTCTATCTGAAAGAGCGCGCCGTGTGTGGAGCAAATAATCAGCGCTCCGTCGGGGTCCAAAAACTTGTCTTCTTCCCACTCAAGTGGCGTGCCAAGATGCGGGCAACGATTCCAATACAGAAATATCTGATCGTCTTTCTTCACGGCGAACATGTAGAGGTTGTTAACTTCGATTCCCTTTGATGTCCCTTCCTCGATTTCATCTATCGCAATAAGACTGATCATAATTACCGTGTTCTCCGTAAACTCAGGCGAGTGCTTTTTCGAAGTCGGCGAGTAGATCGTCGATTTCTTCGATGCCAATCGAGAAGCGAATCATGGAATCAGCGATGCCCATAGAGGCGCGGCGCTGCGCACCCATCTCATAATAAATGGTATGGGCAACTGGAATGGCGAGTGTGCGCGTGTCACCTAAGTTGCTTGATGAAACTACGTTGTCCAGTGCGTTTAGTACATCGAAGCAATCTACGCCCTCGATGAGGTCGATACTCATGATCCCGCCAAACCCGCTGAATAATTCCTTGGCCCGAGAGTGTTGTGGATGTGTGGGCAGGCCGGGATAGTAGACCTGATTGACCTTGGGGTGCGCAGCGCAAAACTCTGCAATTGCCTGTGCGTTGCTGCAGGCCTTGTCCATGCGCAGGCTTAGCGTTTCCGAGCCTACGGCTAAGTGGTGAGCGGCTTCGGGCCCCAGAGAGGCGCCTATGTCGCGCAGGCCTTTCTTCTTTACCTGCGTAATGCCCCAGAGCTTTACATCTTGATTCTTGTAATCATCAAAAATATTGGCGAAATTCGACCAATCGTAGAGACCGGTATCTGTGATGGCGCCACCGAGGGCATTGCCATGGCCGCCTATATATTTGGTCAGGGAATTGACGCTGAAACTAGCGTCGACCGACTTGGGTGAAAAAAGGTGCGGGGAGGTCATCGTATTGTCGACGCAATAAATCAGGTTTTCACTTTTACACAGTGCGCCAATTCCGGTCAGATCTGCTATCTGCGTGACCGGGTTCGCTATGGTTTCGACGAAGATCAGGCGTGTATTTTCCTTGATCGCCGCCTTTACCTCATGCACGTCGGTTGCGTCGACGAAGCTGACTTCTATACCCAGGTTTTGAAGCGTGCCAAACAGGCTGTTGGTGTTTCCGAACAGATACGCGCTGGAGATGATGTGATCCCCCTGGCGCAGCAGCGAGAGCATGGTTGATGCGATGGCGGCCATGCCTGTGGCGAAGGCGGCGGTCGCTATGCCGTCTTCCATGGCGGTTATTCTGTTTTGCAGTGCAGTTACGGTCGGGTTTAGCTGGCGTCCGTAGTTGTAACCCGCGCGCTTTCCCTGAAATACGTCGGCCAACTCCCTAGCGTCCTCGTAGCCATAGGCCACGGACGGATGAATGGCTTTGTGCAGTACGCCATGTTCCGGCTTGTCTCTGCGGTCGCAGTGGAGGTTTGTAGTGTTGAAGCCTTTTTTCGTCATGACATCGGCTCAGATTGGTTCAAGGGAGGAAATGCAGGCGGTTTTATACACTAGCACTGTCTATATTGGAAGCTGTGAGACCTTGTTGGATCTATGATAGCGTCTGGTTTAGGCTTGATCTAGTTTATCTTGGCAGATCAGGCAATAGCTCGCCTGGGGTTGCACTTCGAGACGCTTGAACTCGATGGGCTTGTCACAGTTGCTGCAGTAACCATAGTCCTTCGCATCGATTTTTCTTAGCGCGCCTATGACCTTTCTCAGGCTTGCCTCTGCCTTCCCTCGAGTCGATACTGCCATACTTTGCTGCTGCATCGCATCTATGCGAGATACTCTTCCCACTGTAGTTTGGTCTAATGTAACCACGCCGGTCGCAGACTCAGCATCCTGCAATTGCTGTTCTAGCTGCGCCTTCTTCTCTAACAACAGGGTCTGTATTTCCTGCAATTGTCTGTCCGTAAAACCTACCACGATGTGTGTCGCCTTTGGAGTTTTCAGAATGGTTCTATTACGCGCTTGCTATAACAGGCCGGCAAATAGAGGCTTGCTATTGATCAGGGTCTGAATTTCTGCCATGCGCCGCTGGTACTCGGGGCTGCTGCTATCTGTATACATCGCATTGAAGGCGCTTTCAGACAGGCCGTCTCGATTGTTGCCAACCTCCGGCATATAGTCTGATTCACTGCCTAGATTAGCGAGGCGTTCTTGCATGGCCCTGGCGGTACTCTCGTCACGGGTAGAGAGTTGGGCCATAGCGAGGCCGACACTGTTTGCCGTGAGGTCTGAGAAGCTGAAGCCGGAACGATAACGGGCATCGTAGGCTTCCTTAGTGGTGGACAACATCTGCGCCAGGTCAGCACCGGCGGAAGCCGTAATTGCGGCGATAGAAACAAGATGCTGCGCGAGATCCTGGCGCCTCTGCAATCGGACCTCGATAAAGGGCGCTGGCGGGATATCTCTTGCGGTTTCATCACCGATGAGCTGGCCTATTGATTCCTCGTTCAGATAGATGGCGAGTGTCTGGAACGCGGTTCGGTTTTCGGCTATTGGATCGCTGCCCCCTAGTGACTTTTCTCTTGCCGCTGCGAAAAGAGGAACGAGAAATGCATTGATCGAAACGGCTCGAATATCAATTGGCACGGCCGCAGCGATATTGGTGATGATCTGATAATAGTCAATTATTCTCTGTTGATCTTGCTCCGAGATAAACAGTTGCTGAGCATGATTGCCTATGCGCCCGATAAGCTTAGGGTCCCATTGCAAGGCGACGGTCATATGGTCTTGGCTCAGGTTAACGCTCTTTACATTGTTTATTAGTTCGATGAAATCCGTGTAGGCGAGATTGCCAGCAGCCAGGTTCGCCTGAAAGCGTTGCAGGGTAAATTGTAAAAATCTATCCGGTATTCGGATTCTTCCGATTTTCAATGCCTGTAGTTTGAGCTGCTTGTCCTGCTCAAGCAGGTTGGCTTCGACATTCAGGAAAAGGGGCAGGGGCCCTTGGCTCAGCCGCAGACTCAGCTGCATGCCCATGGCACTTTCGTTCAGTTGTGTAGTCGCCGCCCACTGTGAGGAGAGGTTCATTACGTTGACGGCATAGCGCAGCAATAGATTGAGCTCGTCGGCATCGAACTGCAGCTGCTGCATGCTCGCATTACCAGGGGTTTGTGGTGTGCTCTCCAGTAGGAGGCTTTCTATTCTGGAAAGCTCCTGCGGGCTAAATTGCTGATCGCTAACCGGTCTGGAAGTCGTCTCTATAGAAAGTAGCAGGACTATGACAGGGGCGCTCAATAGAAGCGCTACCAGTGGGCGTAGCATGAGTATGAGGAGCTTCGGGCGTTCTGAGGCTCTCGAGTCCAGTGATACTTGGCTGGTCATTGTGAATTCTTATTGCTCGCCGGATTAAGCTGCTGAGATGAAATGTATTGAGATCCTGCCGATAAGTGGCCTAAGTCTTGATTTTACTGACAAACAGCGTGTTTATCGCTATAAAGTATGACAAAGTCGACAGATTCTACGATTTATATAGAAAATAATTTATTAATCAAGGGCTTGGCGTTAGTATCCCTTGATAGACGGGAGTGCCAATAAAGTGAGGCGCTCAGCCAGAAGGAGATTGTCATGAAGTATCGGTTGGAACTAAGCGAATTTCGTCTCTTCCCAATAGCATCGAAATCGCGCGCGATTCTCGTCACTGTGGCGATGCTCACTCTCGCTTCCTGCGCATCGCAGGGCGCAAGAGAGGCGGAATTAGCGGCTGTCGAAGCCGAGCGCATAGCCATGGAGCAAGAGGCAGCGCAGGTAGCGGTGGAGCAGGAGCGAGCACGAGCAGCGCAGCTGCAACGGCAGCGAGAACAGGCAGAGGCGGAGCGGGCCAGAGTGCAGGCGCAAAGAGATCGCCAGCTAGCCGAGGCGCGAGCACGCGCCGAAGCGGAGCGTCAGGTCGCAGAGGCGGAGGAACAGCGCGAGCGCGAGCGGCTGGCTGCAATTGCCGCGGTTGAAGCGCAGAGGCAGGAAAAGCTAGACCGTATAGCCGCTCTGGAGCAGCAGATCGCCTCAATTCAGACCGATGTGGTCGATGAGGAATCGAGAACTGCTAGTCTGGCGCAGGCTGTGGAGGTCGCCGAAGAGCTCTTGGTTGTTCTGGAAGACGAGCAGAATAAATACGAGAATACCGATGAGGCTGGAAATACCCTGGAGCCCCTAGCTAAGGACCTGATAGCCGAATTAGAGTCTCGAAAGGACGAATTGCTGCGCCAGTCCAACTCACAATAATTGATGAGATAAGCTGTATCCCACTATGGTTGATAAGATCGTCGATTTTCAAGCTGGCAAGGAGAGCCAGCTGCATAAGCGCAAGGAAGCCAAGCTTGATGCCATGCGTCAGGCTTTCCGGCTATCTCGAGGTGAAACCGAAAAGACCCCGACTAAGAATAAGAAACGCCGTAAATCCAAGAAATAAGCCGCAGCCAACCTCTTTATAGCCGCTACTTAGAGTCTGCAGCGATGTCTGTACACAGGGGTGTTTACAGCTTCCTTACAAATACTCCGATATGCACTGAAATACTGGTTTCACAGCGTCTTTATCGCCTTTTTTTGCGGCGTCCATTATGGTAAAGTGCGCGCCTTTAAAATAAACATTCCATTTTTGAGGGGTAGAATTTAGATGGGCATAACAATTACGGTAACTACAGTCCTGTCGCTGCTAGGCTTGGGAATTGCCTTCTTCTATATGAAGAAGGTTATAAGTGTACCCCTCGATCTGGGGCTGGAAGAAGAGCAGTCGAAGAAGCTTACCTTCATCCACGGCGCTATTGCAGATGGGGCCATGGCGTTCCTAAAGCAGGAATACAAAGTCCTCTCCATCTTCATGGTGGTCTTTGCGGCTATTATCGCTGTTCTGATTAACGATACACATACCCCGAACATCCATGAGGGAATCTATACGGCTATCGCCTTTCTATTCGGTGGTGCCATCTCTATAGCCTCAGGCTATATAGGCATGATGGTTGCCACTCAGGGTAATGCCCGAACTACGGTTTCTGCAAAGAAAGATATCTCTGCAGCCTATGACGTCGCCATTAACTCTGGTGCCGTGATGGGCTTTGCCCTCGTTGGTCTGGCAACTCTAGGCCTGGTTATTATCTACGTAGTGATGAAGTTCTTGCTGGCAGATCTGGGCGAAGAGAATAACCACATCCTTATGGAAGTTATCGCTGGATTTGGTTTAGGTGGTTCAACTATTGCACTGTTTGCGCGAGTTGGCGGCGGTATCTTTACTAAGGCTGCCGACGTTGGCGCTGATCTTGTAGGTAAAGTTGAGCAGGGCATTCCTGAGGATGATCCGCGTAACCCTGCGGTAATCGCTGACAACGTTGGTGACAACGTAGGTGATGTGGCAGGAATGGGTGCCGACCTTTTCGGCTCCTGTGCGGAAAGTACCTGTGCCGCGATGGTTATTAGTGCTGTGGTATTTGCCGGTAATCCAGACGCCTTGTTATTCCCAATATTGATCAGTGCCGTAGGTATTCCTATAGCCCTAATAACTAAACTCTTGGTTGGTGTTAAGACTGAAGAAGACGTCGCGCCAGCATTGATGAAGTTGTTGATCATCTCCAGTGCCATTATGGCCGTGGTTATGTACTTCTTTACTCTTGCTCTGATTCCAGATCAATTTAACCTAGGTGGTGCTGACTATACCAACGTCGGTGTTTATTTCTGCTTCCTGGCAGGCTTGATTTCAGGTCTGGCGGTTGGCTTGCTAACTGGCTACTACACATCTGAGAAATTTTCTCCAGTGCAGGAAGTCGCGAAGTCTTGCGAAACTGGTGTTGCTACAAACATCATCTATGGCCTAGCACTCGGCTATAAGAGTACGGTTCTTCCTTACATCGCCATTGCGATAAGCATCTTCATATCCTGGGAGCTTGCCGGCATGTACGGCATCGCGATTGCCTCTCTAGGTATGCTGGGAAGCCTCGTACTAACCTTGACTATCGATGCCTATGGCCCAGTTGCTGACAATGCCGGTGGTATCGCCGAGATGGTCGGCTTGGAGTCAGAAGTAAGACGTAGAACTGACATTCTTGATTCTGCGGGCAATACGACTGCGGCTATCGGTAAGGGTTTTGCGATTGGTGCTGCGATACTGACGTCACTTGCATTGTTTGCGGCCTTCATTACTACCGCTGAGAAATTGATGGGCGAGCCTATTTCCATGAGCTTATTAGAGCCTCTGGTTTTCACTTTCCTGTTTGTTGGTGCGGTTCTGCCTTTCTTGTTCTCTGCTATGACTATGAAGTCAGTTGGTGCGGCGGCATTTGCGATGATCGAAGAAGTGCGTCATCAGTTCAAAACCATTCCAGGCATTATGGAAGGTACGGGCACGCCTGATTATGCGAAGTGTGTGGCTATCTCTACTCAGGCCGCGCTGAAAGAAATGATCGCGCCAGGCGTATTGATCATGGGCTCGCCTCTTGTTGTGGGATTCCTGTTCGGTGTCGAAGCCGTAGCGGCCATGCTCATTGGTTCACTAGTTACCGGCGGCGTACTCGCCATCGCTTCTTCCAATAGCGGTGGTGCTTGGGATAATGCCAAGAAGTATATCGAAGCAGGCAATCATGGTGGTAAGGGCTCAGACGAGCACACTGCGGCTGTTGTTGGTGATACTGTTGGCGATCCGATGAAAGATACCTCAGGTCCTTCACTGAACATTCTTATCAAGCTTTCAGCGATTCTTAGTTTGGTATTCGCGCCTTTCTTCGTTCAGTATGGCGGCATCTTGCTATAGCAGAACCTAGAAATTAGTTAAAAAAAGGGGGTCATCTGACCCCCTTTTTTATTGTCTGAAATTTTGACTGTAGCTGTTATAAGTCTCTTCGGGTTTCAAAGTGAAATAAGACCCATTCCTCATACTCATACAGTTGATTGCTGCTTAGGTCTGTCCACGAAGTAGAAATAGTCTGAACACACTGGTAGATACGAAATGAATCTGTATTCTCTATTATAAGGTTTCTTACCGAAGGGTTCAGGGTGTAGTTAGAGATCTCTACAAGCTTCCAGTTTTCCTGCATTGTGCGGTCGATACATTCATCTCCCGAGAGCAAATCGATGTAGCCGAATTCCTTGTCGGCATAGCCGCCAGAGGGGATCTCCAGCGCGATATCTATGACAATGGTTTCGGCCTGCTCGTCACCACTATGAAGTTCGATGCTATTAAGTCTAATCGGGGTCGGTGTTTGATTGAATGCGACGAGACGTAGACCGTCGTCGGTGTTTTCGCCCCAGGCTGAGGAGTAGAACGCGAACTTGACCTCGGTCTCTTCTTGTTGCTCGGCACTCGAATAGAACGGGAGCGACATACAGCCCAACAAGGCGAAAACAGAGGATACCCTTAATGTATTTTGCATAGTCTGGATTCTAGCGGTGAAGCAGCTTGCCTGTCATTCTCAATTTGCATTGTTTGTGTCTCTTGGCTCGTATTTGGACGAGATTATTCCTCCTAATCCTAAATGACCGCGTTAGCGTGAACTCTAAGGTCTGTGTTCCTTGGTCTTTCTCTGTCTTGTCTTGGATTTTTTGAAGCTAATCAAAGATAATCAGTGCTCGTTCCGCAGCATTGATTCTCCGGCGAGTTGTGAGTTCGCGACTCAGGAGGATAGTCAGCATAATGCTCAATTGGGTTACAAGGCAGTAAGGGAAGGTAAATTGAGAAGTATTGAAAAGATTAACCACATTATTTGTGTGGCTTCCGGGAAGGGCGGAGTAGGGAAATCTACCACCGCAGTAAATCTTGCACTTGCGCTATCCAAGCTAGGGCGCAGCGTGGGTATTTTAGATGCGGATATCTATGGGCCCAGTCTGCCATTAATGATGGGAGTTCCCGAGGGCACCCGGCCAAAGATCCACGACAACAAGTTTATGCTGCCACTTAAGGCACATGGCATCGAGTGCAATTCTATGGGGTTCTTGGTCGATCAGAAGACCGCCATGGTGTGGCGCGCTCCGATGATAATCTCTGCCTTTAATCAGATGCTGAATGACACGGCCTGGTCTGAGCTAGATTATTTAATTGTCGACATGCCGCCGGGTACTGGAGATATTCAGTTGTCTCTGGCGCAGTCTGTGAAGGTAAGTGGTGCGGTGATTGTAACTACGCCCCAGGATGTGGCCTTGTTGGATGCCCGCAAGGGTATCGAGATGTTTAAGAAGGTTGATGTGCCCATATTGGGTGTCGTTGAGAATATGAGCATGCATACCTGCTCGAATTGTGGGCACGAAGAGGCAATCTTTGGCAGCGGCGGTGGAGACAGGCTATCGGCCGAATATGGGGTGGAAGTTATAGGTCGTCTTCCGTTAGATTTAACCATTCGAGAAACGACTGATGCGGGCAATCCTGTGGTAGCATCAAATTCAGATCATGTCGCCACGAAAGCGTATATGGAATTAGCGGGCAGGGTGGAGCAGCAGTTATTGGCTGTATCAAGCAGCAACGATGGCCCAACTATATCTATCAGTGACGATTAATATGCGAATTGCACATTAGCTACGAGATTCGGCAAACAGATAATTAGTGGGGTATTACATTGGACGCGGTTAATGATTTTTTAATTTTCATAGACGGTTACCTTGGCAGCGCGATGTGGTTTCCGGCATTGCTTCTCTCTACCGGTGTTTTCTTTACTCTTTATCTTGGCTTTCCCCAGATACGCTACTTCAAACATGCCATCGGTATCACCACTGGCAAGTTCGATAAGGATGGCGCTGCTGGAGACACGTCACATTTTCAGGCTCTGGCAACGGCGCTCTCAGGAACAGTCGGAACCGGCAATATTGGCGGTGTGGCCCTGGCCTTGCACCTCGGTGGCCCTGCTGCGTTATTCTGGATGTGGATGACGGCGTTCTTTGGAATGACCAGCAAGTTTGTTGAGGTAACGCTTTCACATAAGTACCGAGAGAAGACCGCAGATGGCACGATGGCGGGTGGTCCCATGTACTACATGGAGAAGGGCCTTAACGCGAAGTGGTTGGCGATCTTGTTTGCCATTGCTACGGTACTGAGTTCATTCGGTACAGGAAATCTTCCACAAATTAACAGTATTGCTGCCGGTTTGAAGAGCACTTTCGAGATTGAGCCAATAATTACCGCCAGCGTGCTATCGGTTTTGCTAGCCCTAGTGATCATTGGTGGCATCACTCGTATAGCAAAGGTTGCCGCGACCATAGTGCCCACCATGGCTATTATCTATCTGATTGGCGCGTTCGCAGTGATAATTCCTAATGTTGCCAATATTGGCCCCTCTTTTATCTCTATCTTCTCCGACGCCTTTACCGGATCGGCGGCTGTGGGCGGGTTTCTCGGAGCTTCGTTTGCCTATGCTTTCGATAGAGGTGTAAATCGAGGTCTGTATTCGAATGAGGCGGGTCAGGGCTCAGCGCCAATTGCCCACGCCGCTGCAAGAACCGACGAGCCCGCCGACGAGGGTATGGTGTCTATTCTTGAGCCCTTTATCGACACTATCGTTATCTGTACGATTACGGGTCTCGTAATCCTCTCTTCCGGTGTCTGGATGGAGAAGTTTGAGAACGAGTTTCAGCGCGCTGACATGAGCTTCGTTGCTGGATCTTATGAAGAATCGAATGCAGAAGATGTTACCCAGCTGTTCGCCTACCTCAATGGTGATGAATCTGATGCGAGGAGTTTCTCGGGTGAATTCTCCGTTCTGAATGGTCGCGCTGCAGACAACAATGGCGACTTTACTTTGATAAGCGCTAGATCATTTGCCGAGGACGTTGTCTTCAGCAGAGATGGGCAACCGATAACTGGCCAACTCATCGTTTCTGGGGGGAGATTGGATGATAGTGATGTTGAGGTGAGCGGCAAGTCCCTGCTGCACTCGGTACCCTTGACGACAATGGCTTTCACCCAAGGCTTGTTTGGAGATTTTGGCAAATATATTGTGTCTATAGGGCTAATGCTGTTTGCCTTCTCGACGGCTATCGCCTGGTCTTACTATGGCGATAGGGCCATGACCTATCTATTGGGGCCCAAATCGGTACTGCCCTATCGAGTTGTATACGTGTTGGGCTTCTTCTATGCAGCCTTGGCCGATACAACTATCGTGTGGAACGTCGCGCTAATTACCATCGTCTTAATGACGGTCCCAAACCTGATCGGCATCTTGTTGATGCATAAAGAAATGAAGCAAACTGTCACGAAGTACTGGGAAGAGACAGAACACGGTAAGCACAAGACCTAGAGCTTAGTCCTTAGTAGAGAGGAGATACCCGCAGCGCACTGGGGTATCTCGAAAGGCTTGTTAGCGAGGGATGGCCTCGCCTGGTAGGCGAATATTCTCGACGATCTCTTGCACCTCAGCTGGGGGTTCCGGTGTGAATTTTGCTACAGCCAGAGCTACAAGCAGGTTCGCCACTGTGCCAAGAGAACCAATTCCCTCCGGTGAAATTCCAAACAACCAGTTGTCTGCAGTGTCAGCCGCCGGGTTGATAATCTTGAAGTAGATAATATAGGCCGCAGTGAATGTAAAGCCGACGATCATTCCGGCAATGGCGCCTTCTTTGTTCATACGCTTCTGAAAAATACCGAGTACTATGGCCGGAAAGAAAGACGCAGCGGCTAATCCGAATGCAAAGGCGACCACCTGTGCCACATAGGCAGGCGCATTGATCCCGTAGTAACCCGATATCAGCACCGCGACGAAGATCGAAATTCGCGCGTAGGCGAGCTCCTGCTTCTCCGATATATTTGGCATGAATGTCCGTTTCATCATGTCATGAGCTACCGAGGTCGAGATGACCAACAGCAGACCGGCAGCCGTGGACAGCGCAGCGGCGAGGGCTCCTGCAACCACAAGGGCCACCACCCAGTTAGGCAATTCCGCAATCTCGGGATTAGCCAACACCATGATGTCTCTATTTACATTTAATTCATTAGTCGCTGGATCGCCCACATATTGAATGATGCCGTCGTTGTTCTTGTCGTCGAAGGTGATCAGTCCGGTGTTCTCCCATTTGCTGAACCATTCCGGAACCATTTCGTATTCTGCGTTGCTGACCGTATTGATGAGGTTAGTGCGAGCGAAGGCTGCAACAGCGGGAGCAGTCGTATAGAGAATAGCGATAAACACCAGGGCATAACCTGCGGACTTACGCGCGTCTCTAACATTGGGAACGGTGAAGAAGCGAATAATGACGTGGGGCAGTCCGGCAGTACCAAACATCAGTGCCGCGGTAATAAAAAACACGTCTTGAGTGCTGCGCTGACCCTCAGTGTAGGTCGCGAAGCCTAGCTGCTCGCTAAGTCCATCCAACCTGTCCAGCAGATAGCCACCGCCATAAGCCTCTGTCAATTCAGAGCCGAACCCGATCTGTGGAATGGGTTGACCGGTCATCATAATTGAGATGAATATCGCCGGTACCATGAAGGCGAAGATAAGCACGCAGTATTGTGCTACCTGTGTGTAGGTAATGCCTTTCATACCACCTAGCACGGCATAGAAGAAAACGATCGCCATACCGATGAGCACGCCGGTGGTAAAATCCACTTCGAGGAATCGAGAGAATACGATGCCTGCGCCCTGCATCTGACCGCATACATAGACGAAGGAGACAGAGATCGCGCAGAACACGGCTATTAGTCTGGCAGTTTGAGAGTAGTAGCGGTCACCGATAAAGTCCGGCACCGTAAACTTTCCAAATTTTCTTAGATAGGGTGCAAGCAGAAGGGCGAGCAGCACGTAGCCGCCGGTCCAGCCCATAAGATAGAAGGTTCCGTCGCGGCCCAGAAAAGAGATGAGACCAGCCATGGAGATAAATGAAGCGGCGGACATCCAGTCTGCAGCCGTTGCCATACCGTTCGCCAATGGTGGTACACCGCCTCCGGCGACATAGAATTCCTTAGTTGACCCGGCGCGAGACCAGATCGCGATACCGATGTAAAGGCTGAAGGAAAGGGCGACAAAAAGATAGGTCCAAATTTGTACGCTCATTTTGAACTCTCCTGCGATGCTGCCGAGTCTTTCTCGCTGGAGGAGTCAAGGTTGTATTTGTCGTCTAGCTTGTCCATCGCTCGAATGTAAATAATGATCAGCGCCACGAAGACGAAGATCGACCCTTGCTGGGCGATCCAGAAGCCGAGTTTGAATCCACCAAAGCGAATCGTGTCGAGGGCGTCGACGAAAAGAATTCCACAACCGAAAGATATGAAGAACCATACAAAGAGAAGTGAAAGAACTAATCGAATATTTGCCTTCCAGTAGGAATTGGCGCTGGAGTCAGACATGGGCATCCTCTTCTTATTATTGTTGTGAGTAGGAATCGAAGCGCTGGATTTAGCGGCGTAGCCTACTAATTTGCAACGAGTTTATCACCTAATGGGGGTACCGTATAGGAGCGCCTATAGCTCGCTAACAAGGGGCTTGCATGGGCTAATCTGGGGGGCTGTTAGCCATTGATTTGTTGTTGCAGGTAGTTTCGCAATTTACTCTCGAACTTACCACGCCCGGCCTCGTCACTGCGTTGGTACTCGCGATAGAACTGGCGCATCGTTTGTCTTTCTAGCTGAGGGTATTGCGCCAGTATCGCGTTTATTTCCGAGTCGCCGGATTCTAATATGCGCTCACATAGTACTTTTGCGACAGATGGCTTCTTTTGTTTGCGCAGATGACCCGTTTCCAGATCGTTAATGGCTTTCATCACGGCGGCATAGTCGAGATCGCGCATTAATCGACCTATGAATTGAAGTTGGCGTCGTTGTGCGCCATGACTGTTGGGTAGTCGATTAAATTCTTCGATGGCAGATATAAGAATCTCGGTAACCGGTAATTTCCTCAAGACTGCAGAGCCGAGGGTGGTGAGATGCTTCCCAAGTTGCTGCAACTCGATCGCCTCCTGCTTGAGTCGCGTCTTGCTAGGCAGTTCTGGCTCGGTATCTGATTCTGGTTTGAAGTCCATGGTGCTCATAGGTAGAACAACTGGGCCAGTCCGAGAAAGACGAAGAAGCCAATAGAGTCGGTGACGGTGGTTAGCGCGACCGAACCGGCAAGCGCGGGGTCGATCTTGATGCGGTTGAGGAATAAGGGCAAATAGGCGCCGGCGAGGGCGGCGACAACCAGATTAATCAGCATCGCCGCTCCAATCACCAGGCTTAGTGGGAAATCACCGTACCATGCGAAGGTGATTGTCGCGATAACAATTGCCCAGGCGACACCGTTCAATCCTGCCACGCCCAGCTCTCTGATCAATAGCCAGCGGCTATTGGAGGCACTGATATGTCCCAAGGCCAGGCTTCGAATTACCAGGGTGAGGGTCTGTGTGCCTGCTACGCCACCCATGTTGGCAACGATGGGCATGAGCACCGCTAGATAGACAACCTGATCCAACGTGTCCTGAAACAGGTAGATTACACCTGACGCGAATACCGCCGTCATTAGATTTACGCCTAGCCATAGAGCCCGTCGTCTTGCCGTTTTCAGGATGGGGGCGAAGCTGTCGTCCTCTTCGTCGAGGCCGGCCATGCTCATCAACGAGTGTTCAGCGTTGTCCTCGATCACATCAACCACATCGTCGATGGTGATGCGGCCTACGAGTTTGCCGTCAGAATCTACAACGGGTGCTGACACCCAGTCGTGCTGTTTGAATAGCTGTGCAACTTGGGTCGCTTCCATGCCAACTGGAATCGCGTCGATGTCTTCGCGCATTATATCTCTAACAGTCATATTCGGGTCAGAGACCAGAATCTGTCGTAGTGGCAGTATGCCCAAAAACTTGTCTGCACGGTTTACGACGAGAATATTGTCCGTCATTTCTGGAATGCTCTCATGGCGCCTCAGATAGCGCAGCACGAGTTCCAGAGTGTGAGTCGGGCGCACGGTGATGGTGTCCGTATTCATCAAGCCGCCGGCGGTGTCCTCATCGAAGGATAGGATTGACTCCACGCGTTGCCGGTCTTGCTCATCCATAGCCCGAAGTACTTCGAAGGCGACCTGATCTGGTAGCTGCTGAAGAATGTCGGCCAGATCATCAGTTTCGAGGCCCTCGGTCAGCTCTACAACCTGCTGGGCGTCTAGTTCACTAAGAATTTCGTATTGCAGATCTTCATTAAGGTCTTGCAGAACCTCGCCCTCTGCGTCCTTGTCGATTAGCTGCCAGAGGACATTACGAGTCTTTGGTGGAGAGGATTCGAGAAGGTGAGCTATGCCTGCGCTAGGCAGTGATTTTAGTAGTTGCCGAACCTCATACAGCGAACCACTGTCCAGCGCTTGATTGAGTTCAAGTGCGAGTGTTTCTTGAGATTGAAGTTCTTTGGATTGAGACATTGTAGTGCTTGGCCCTATGCTCAGTATGAGGCTGGCTGCCTGTGTGCATTTGGTTAGTAGGCGAGTTTTATTGGCTTGCTGGGCTAGTGCCGGCGCGAGTTTGCGCAATTCTACAGTCAAAAGCGAGCCAAGAGAACTCAAACAAGTTTAGCAGAATTACCCGGGCTAGGCTTTTCTGTGCCCTGTAGGCAGAAGGTTTTACCAAAACCGGCTAGTTATTCGGCTTCGTCGAATCTGTTCTCGATGAGTTTGAGAACTGCAGACATAGCTCGTTCCTCGTCGGCGCCATCGACTTCGATAGAAATCTCGGTGCCTTGGACGGCGGCAAGCATCATCAGTGAGAGGATGCTCTTGCCGTCGACCATCTTGTCATGCCCTATCTGAATTGCGCTCTCGAGTCCGCCGGTTAGTTCGACTAACTTGGCTGCCGCGCGGGCATGAAGCCCAGCCTTATTAATGATTGTAGTAGTCGCTTTTAACATACGTTGTTCTGATTGAGTTTAAATGGCTGTATCTCTAACTGGCGCTGTCGTTTGAGATTCTAACCGAGATCGCGATGGCGTATCTGTACATTATTGATTTTAGGTGTGAAAAACTTGCCCAGTTTCTCGCCAATGTATACGGAGCGGTGCTGGCCGCCAGTGCAGCCTACCGCAACTGTAATATAGCTGCGGTTATTGCTTTCGTATCTTGGTAGCCATTTCTCAAGATAGTCTTTTATATCATTATACATATCCTGAACTTCATCTTGAGAGTCTAGAAATTGCACTACTTCGCTGTGCAGTCCTGTTAGTGATCGAAGGGCTGTGTCCCAGTATGGATTGGGTAGGCAGCGCACGTCATACACCAGATCCGCATCTACCGGCACTCCGTTTTTAAAGCCGAAGGATTGGAAGAGAAGAGCCATGCTGGTTTCACTTCGCTCCACGAGTCTGGTTTTTACCAGGTCGCGTAGCTGGTGAAGCGACATATTGCTAGTATCGATTACCAGATTGGCCATCATTGAAATCGATTCGAGTAGTTCTGATTCGATATCGATAGCTTCACGTAGATCGATGGTCTCGGTGGTCAATGGGTGTTTTCGGCGACTCTCGCTGAATCGTTTTAGTAGTGTCTGACTGTTAGCGTCGAGAAATAGTATCTCGGTAGGCAGTGCTCTATACTGTAATTCGCCGATAATAGCAGGGGCTTGCTGCAGGTCAGCGGAAATATTGCGGGCATCGATACTAACTGCGATATTGGGAAGGTTGGAATCTTCTTCACTTATGCGATCAGCAAGCGCCGGCAGTAAGCTCGCTGGCAGGTTGTCGATACAATAGTAGCCGCGATCCTCCAGAACATGAAGTACGGTACTTTTTCCAGAGCCCGATCTACCACTGATAATAGTTAGCTTCATTGCGCTCAACCCGGTTTGGCTTAGTAGGTGATGGCGATGTTGTATAAGTCTTCGCTATCGAGTGTATGTCGAATCGTGTAGCAAAAATCCTCGTCATTGAACAAGGCGGCTAGCTCAGCTAGGGTTCTAACGTGTTCGTCGTGTTCCTCATGGGGAACTAGCAGGACAAACAGTATGTCCACCGGTTTGCCATCCAGCGAGTCGAAATCTATGGGCTGCTTAAGGGTGATCAAGGCGCCTATAATATTTTCACAGGGAGCGAGGCGGCAGTGGGGAATAGCAATTCCATTCCCTAGCCCTGTGGTTCCGAGTTGTTCGCGAGCCATTAAGGCTTCGAATACGTCGGGCGCTTCCAATGAATCGATGTTTTCTGAGACGATTTCGCTTATCTTGCTTAAAATTCTCTTCTTGCTAATACCGTCTATTCTGCAGTGGCAGCGTTCGGGGCTGAGTATTTCTTCCAATTGCATTGCTGTGCTTTCTCTGATTCCGTGTGGTTAATGACTTGGTTTCGAAATTTAATCTGAGACCTATTTCTAACCCACCAATCGCTTTCGTTCATTGGAGGGAGGGATGGAGAGTGATTCTCTGTATTTTGCTATGGTGCGTCTAGCCACATTAATGCCTTTCTCTTCCAGTAGATTGGTAATCTTGCTGTCGCTTAATGGCTTATTTGTGTTCTCTGCTGCGACTAACTTGCGAATGATAGCTCGAATCGCCGTGGACGAACATTCTCCGCCGCCCTTGGTGGATACGTGGCTTGAGAAAAAGTACTTGAGCTCGAAGATGCCTCTGGGTGTGTGCATGTATTTCTGTGTGGTGACTCGGGAAATCGTAGATTCATGCATGCTGACGGCTTCGGCTATGTCGTGCAGCACGAGCGGCTTCATTGCTTCTTCGCCATACTCGAGAAAGCCTTTCTGATGCTCTACAATTCGTGTGGAGACTTTCATTAGAGTCTCATTTCGGCTCTGCAGGCTCTTGATAAACCATTTCGCCTCTTGCAAGTTATCGCGCAAGTAATTGTTATCGTCGCTGGTATCGGCACGTTTTACGAGTGCTGCATAGCCGCTATTGATTCGAATTTTTGGCGCCGTCTCGGGATTTAGTTCAACCTTCCACTTTCCTGATGAGCTGTCTTTGCTCACGATTACATCGGGTACTACGTAACTTGTTGACGGCGGACAGATACTGGCGCCTGGTCTGGGGTTTAAGCTTTCGATGATGGTAATCGCTTCGCTAAGCTCACCTTCCTTAAATTTTGTGCGTCGCATCAGCTGGGCATAATCTCGATTTCCGAGTAGATCTATATGTTCGCTGATTACTAACTTTGCGTTGCGTACGGCTTTTTCCAGTTCAGGGCTTTTGATCTGAGCGAGTTGCAGCATAAGGCACTCTGCCAGGTCTCTATGGCCCACTCCTATAGGGTCAAATTGTTGGACGCGATGAAGAACCGCGACTATCTCATCCAGTTCTACTTCCGACTCTTCGTCGAAACCACTATGAATAGAATCCAAATCCACAGTCAACATGCCGTTGCTATCGATAGCATCGATAATTGCGAGTGCGATCGAATTATCTTTCTCGGATATATGAGTCAGATTGAGCTGCCACAGAAGATGGTCTTGTAGAGTGCCTTCGGCGCTGGTGCGTGATTCGAAGTCTGATGAATCACCATCGAAGGAATTCGACTGGGATGAGGTTCCGGGATAGATATCATCCCAATGGGTGTCTACGCCAAGATCATTGGGGATCTCGTTCTGCCAGTCGGTATCGGCGCTATTCAGCTCGGTATTGTCTCTTGTTGAGGTGCTGGTATCGGTCGCTGAAGGTTCGTTAAGGTCGGTAGTGGTGGGGTTGTCGTCGTCGTCGCTATTCTCGATCAATTCCAACATTGGGTTGGACTCTAGAGCCTGATGAATTTCTTGCTGAAGGTCTAGGGTTGAGAGTTGCAGAAGTCGTATAGCTTGCTGCAGCTGAGGAGTCATGGTCAGTTGCTGACCTAGCTTGAGCTGAAGCGATAATTTCATGAATAATACATCTTATGACCGAGTTGGAAAATTATTAGTATTATAAGTATGTTGGAACCATGTGATTCACAGTAGATTGCGCGATTATAGCAAGATTCATGCCTGTATTGCATAGCCTTTTTGGCAAGAATTTTGTGGCGACTAGGGTAGGAATTCGAGGAGGCTGCGTAGTCTGGTTTGAGGTCTTTCTCCCCAAGTAATCTATATCTTGAACTGTTCGCCTAGATATACTTTTCTCACTTTTTCATTTGAGAGAATTGCTTCGGCATTGCCCTCGGCAATAACTTGTCCCTCACTAACGATGTAAGCCTTTTCACAAATATCCAGAGTCTCTCGAACATTGTGATCGGTGAGAAGAATGCCAATATTGCGCTGCTTCAAGTGTTGAATAATTTGTTTGATATCGCTAACGGAAATCGGATCTACACCGGCGAAGGGTTCATCTAACAGTATAAATTTTGGATCGGTGGCAAGTGTTCGTGCGATTTCTGTTCGTCTTCGTTCACCCCCCGACAGGCTCATGCCTTTGTTATGTCGAATATGTTGTATATTAAATTCGTCTAGAAGCGACTCCAGCTTTCTTTGTCTCTCGGCACCGCTAAGGTCGTTGCGGGTCTCTAGAATAGCCAGGATATTGTCTTCAACACTGAGCGTGCGAAAGATGGAAGAATCCTGGGGCAGATAGGCGAGGCCATGGCTTGCTCGCTGATGCACGGGCGCTTCGGTGATGTCATCATTTCCTAGCAGAACCTTGCCTTTGTTAGCGGCGACGAGCCCGACTATCATATAGAAGCAGGTGGTTTTGCCGGCACCATTAGGGCCCAACAATCCTACTATTTCACCCTGTTGAACTGAAATTGAGACGTCGCGTACGACCTCTCTTTTTTTATAACTCTTGGCAAGGTTGTGAGCTTCTAGCATTTTCGATTTAATTCGTTGAGCTAAATACGCCGGTGCATGGGCCCGGTGCTTCGCGGATTAAATCAAAATCAGCGATATAGATGATAGCGCTGCACTTTAGGTTGGAACTGGGCGATTCAATAACTGCCTCTCCAACAAGTTCAATAATCGAATAGCCATCGGTTTCGTCTGTGTAAAAAGTGATGGTATTGCTGGAGCCTTTTACAGGCGCGTCGCTTGAATCAAGTTGTTGTTCATAATAAACAGGATTTCCAATTACCGTAATCTTGCTAACTTCGTTATTGCTAACACTGGACTCGATAGTTGCCGCATCGCCGCGAATTTCCATCGACCCCTGAATTATCTTTACGTTATCTGACATTTCGAGAACGCGAATCCCATTCGCAATACTCATATGTGAGCCGCCGTCAGCGCTGAAAATCAGTTCCTGCTCTTTGTCGGACTCCAAAGCTATAGAGTTGCCTGAAGTTAAGCAGCCGATAGCGATGAGTCCGCTCATCATAATCGGCGCGAAACTTTTACTGTGTCTCTTGTTCATATCGGCCCTTGATTTCACGCAAGAAAGTAATTTCATCAGTCTTCAGATTAGCTAGCATTCCTATAGACGATTGCTCTAACGCCTTTGTTACAACAGATACCGAGAGGTCGGTCTCTAGAATTTCTGATTCTGGGTCCAGGGTTAAAAATTCAGTTGATATCAATGTTCTATTCCCGAAATCGTCAAGGTTATAGACTTGTACATCTCCTATGAGTTCTATTCTATCTACTCTGGTATTTGATGCGGTTTCAAATGAAGAAATTTTGCCGGAATCGGCAACGATATTCCAGCGGGAATCTCCATCCTGAAATAGTCGAATAAACGGTTTCTGTAACTCACTGGTGTCGTCATTGTAGTGAACCTGTCGCTGCGCCTGCAGGGTGTAATTAATTCTACCGTCCACATCGTAAAGAATCGTATTAATGCCTTCGGAGTAGGCATTGAAGTCTAAATTCGCTGCGGTGGAGGGGTTGTTGGGATTATTGCCAGGCGAGTTAAAGGTATTTAAGCCGAGGAATAGTGCGACAGCAATTATTCCTGGGACAATGAGCAGACCTGTTCGTTGCATAATGTGCTGGCGCTTGAAAAGGGTGGTAAGTATTTGAAGCCTATCATGAATCTATTGCTTCGTGGTCCAAATAATGGAACAGCTATCGCTACCTGCTGGTTGCTATCTAAGTAGGCGGGCCCAGGAAAGGCTGGAGATTGCCTTGTGCTGCTAGAATAAAATCAGTGATTTCTCTAACGGCACCTTCTCCGCCATGACGTGCGGTCACGACATGTACAGCGTTTTTTACCGCGTAGTGTGCTCCCGGTACCGAGAAGCTGAGTCCTACGGCTCTAAGTACCGGTAGGTCTGGCAAGTCATCGCCGGCATAGCAGATGGCATTGAGGGGAATGTCTTGATCCTTGCTGACTTCCTGCAAGACATCAATTTTATCTTCGCGGCCTTGATAAAGAATGCCTACGCCTAGGTCTGCGGCTCTTTTAGAAACGATAGCAGACGTTCTGCCAGTGATTATTCCTACTGCCACCCCAGTGCTCATGAGCATTTTAATCCCGTGTCCGTCCAGGCTATGAAACGCCTTAATCTCCTCGCCGGAATTCGAAAAATAGAGCCTGCCATCGCTGAGAATGCCATCTACATCAAGCAGTAGTAATTTGATCTTACTCGCCGCATCGATTGCCTGTTCTTCGGTGGTGCTAAAAAGCATGTATGCCTCTGGGTTAGACTACATTTGATTGAAGCAGGTCATGCATCTTCAGCATGCCCTCAACGGATGCTGTTTCGCCCTTAACGATAAGAACATAAACGTTTGATTCCTGCATGATTCTGGCTGCCTCGGCAGCGAGCGCATTGGAGTCTATATGCTTGAAGGTGGGCGACATGACCTCGTCTATAAGTGTCTCTCGAATATTCTTACCGGAATCTATGGTGCGCCTCAGATCGCCGTCTGAGAATACGCCGAGTAGTTCTCCGCTTTTACCTATGATAGTAGTTAAGCCGAAGCCTTTGCTGCTCATCTCTAAGAGTGCTTCGGGCAGCGTGGTGCCGGTCATGACCTTCGGAATAGCATCTCCGCAATGCATAACGTCCTTTACTTTGACCAAGAGGCGCCTGCCGAGATTGCCGCCAGGATGGGAGATGGCGAAATCATCGCGTGTGAACCCCCTCGCTTCCAATAATGCCATAGCCAGGGCATCGCCAAGTACGAGAGCGGCAGTGGTGCTCGATGTGGGGGCTAATCCGAGGGGGCAGGCTTCCTCGTCTACCCTTGCGTCGAGGTTTGCCGATGCAGCCATGGCTAATTCCGACTGCTTGTCACCGGTTAAGCTGATTAGAGGAACGCCTTTACGTTTTAATACCGGTAGCAGAGATAATATTTCCGAGGTCGTCCCAGAATTAGAGATGGCGAGGACTACGTCGTCTGCGGCTATCATGCCGATATCGCCATGACTTGCTTCAGCGGGGTGGACATACATCGCGGTGGTGCCTGTGCTGGCCAGAGTCGCGGCAATTTTCTTACCAATATGGCCTGATTTTCCCATGCCAATTACGACGACTCGACCCTTGCTTGCCAGGATGATTTCGCAGGCGTTTACAAAGTCAGCGTCAACTCGATTGAGTAATTCGGCGACAGCTCGATTCTCGATCTCGATAGTTCGAAGTGCGCTTGATATGAGGGACGAATGGGTATTCATAATTCACAGATCATACCTTACCAGAGGGCGTCAGACTACTTCGGGGCGTAGGTCTGTTAAATCTGGTATAGCATTACGCCAAACCATCCAAGGTAGATGGATATGAATACGGCACCATTGAGGCGGCTGATCATCTTGCCCTTCTTGACCCCTTGATAGCAAAAGTAGGCGAGCAAGAGAGTGAGGGTTAATACGCCAATATAGTCTCTATAGAGGAGTGCGGGTTCGATAACTCCCGGTGCAAATAAGCCGGGGAATGGAAGCACTGCGAGTAAATTTAGAATGTTCGATCCAACTATGTTTCCAATCGCCAGATCGTGATGTCCTTTGAGTGCGCAAGTTACTGATGCGGCCAGTTCAGGCAGGCTGGTGCCGAGAGCTACTACAGTTAGTCCGATAATAGCGGTGGATACACCCAGAGACCCGGCGATCGATGTTGCCGCCGCTACGAGTGCCTCGGCACTCAAGACCAGAAGGGCGAGACCCAGCACTAAATAGGCGCTAGCTTGTAGACTGCTTATTTCGCTTAGGTCTTCATCGGCGAGCTCGGGCATTACCCCTGTTTTAACTTTCTTGCGAAAGAGTCTGTAGGCAAAATACACGGTAATTGTGATTAAAACTACGGCATCGAAGACGCCTAGAAAAAGGTCCAAGAACAAGGCCCCGGTAACAAATGTAACGAGCAGTAGTGCGGGAATTTCTTTCTTGACTAGCGACTCTGGAGGCTTAAGTGGGCTGATCAATGCAGCGACACCGAGTGCCACGCCGACATTAAAAAGATTTGAGCCTAGGGCATTGCCGACTGCGAGTTCTGGTTTATCGTTTAGTGCAGAAACTGCTGAAGAAAAAATCTCTGGAGCTGAGGTACCGAATGCGACGATAGTAAGACCGATCATCAGGGGCGAGACCCCTAAATTTCGCGCCAGTACTGACGCGCCAAATACAAACTTGTCCGCTCCCCAGACTAAGCCAACAAATCCGAGAACGATAATGATCGGGTCGAGGAACATATACGAAGTATTCTTAGATGCCTAGGTAAAGCGCCCAATTAGAAGATTCTTTGGGGAGCTTTGCAAGTAATAATTTATTGAACTGTCTATTTGATGTAAACTGCGCAACTGCTCTAGCAAGGTTCTCTGAGAAAGTTCAGTCAATATTCAGCCCTTTTTGTGTATTTTAGGACAACAGGCACCCGCTTAGTGGTTTTAAGGACTCAGCTTCGAATAATGATGAAGGATAAGCAAATGAAATCATTGAATAAATACATAATCTCCCTAGTCTTTGTGGGAATGCTGCCAGCGCTCAGTTACGCCCAGCAATACACGGCTGTCGAGACTGCCAAAACTGGAGTGGAATCGCTTCTAGATACAGTCCAAGCGTCTCGAACTCTGTTTCTTTCGGATCGCGATGCTTACTTCGCCGCTGTCGAGGGAGCGCTTTCTTCAATTGTAGATTTTACTGCTGTGGCAGAGGTGGTAATGAACCGTTTTGCGGCCTCAGCTAGTGATGCTCAGAAGCAACGTTTCGCTGATATTTTAAGGAGTACATTAACCCGTTTTTACGGCGCTTCGCTGGTTGCCTATGAAGGGCAGGAACTGGTCTTCCTTCCGGCAAGCAATGCTGACGCTGATCCCCGTGGTGATACCGTGGTAAGCATGGAGTTGCGTGGTGGTGACTCTAATCTGCGTCTGCAGTATCAGATGTTCCTCAATGAAAATGATGAGTGGAAGCTTAAGAACCTGAGCCTGGCTGGCATCAATCTGGGTCGGCAGTATTTCACTCAGTTTTCTGCCTTAATGGGGCAGAATGACAACGACATCGACGCTGTATTGGATAACTGGAAATAGAACGGAGTAGTAGATTGGACGCGAGTCAGATTACTGAACTGCTTAATGCAGAGCTTACAGACTGTCAGGTAGCCGTTGATGGCGGTGATGGCAAATATCTTGTATCCGTTGTTGGCGATGTGTTTGAAGGATTGAACGCCGTGAAGCGACAGCAGGCAATTTACAAAATTTTGAACGAGCACATAACGAGTGGAGCCATTCACGCAGTCACTATGAACCTGATGACCGTGAACGAAAGCCAGGCCTCCTGAATACACTTTCTTCCCGCCGAGCAAATCAATGGATAAATTACTAATCGAGGGAGGCGTGAGCCTTCAGGGCGAGATTCGAATCGCAGGTGCAAAGAATTCCGCTTTGCCAATATTGGCTTCCACTCTACTAACTCATGATACGGTGCAGATTTGTAATCTGCCACATTTGTTCGATATCACAACGATGATCGAGCTACTCGCCTGCATGGGTGTTGAGCCTGTAATCGATGAAAAACTAAATGTGGAAGTGAATAGTAGTACGATTAAGCATTTCAATGCTCCTTATGAGCTAGTCAAGACTATGCGAGCGTCTATTCTGGTGCTGGGCCCTTTGCTAGCTCGCTACGGTAAGGCCGAGGTAGCGCTTCCAGGCGGATGTGCGATTGGTAGCAGGCCTGTAAATCTCCATATTTCTGCGCTGCAGGCTATGGGTGCAGACATTGTTGTCGAGGATGGCTATATAAAGGCTTCTGTCGACGGAAGGTTGAAGGGCGCGAATATCTTCATGGACCTGGTTACCGTAACCGGTACTGAGAATGTCATGATGGCCGCTACACTCGCCGAAGGAAAAACGGTCATAGAGAATGCTGCGAGAGAGCCTGAAGTTGTGGATCTGGCTAACTGTCTGGTGGCAATGGGTGCAATCATTTCAGGGCAGGGCAGTGATACCATAACCATTACTGGTGTTGAGAAACTGAACGGTTGCAGCTATTCGGTAATGCCGGATCGAATTGAGACAGGCACCTACTTGATTGCGGCGGCGGCGACTCGCGGGCACATTAAGGTCAAAGATACGCGGCCTGATATTCTCGAGGCGGTGCTGAGCAAGCTAGAACAGGCAGGGGCTGATATCACAGTAGGCGAAGACTGGATTGAGTTGGATATGCACGGTAAGCGTCCGAAGTCTGTCTCCCTGAGGACAGCCCCTTATCCGGCCTTTCCTACAGATATGCAGGCGCAATTTACTGCGCTTAATTCAGTGGCCGAGGGCACGGGATCTATCACTGAAACCGTTTTCGAGAATCGCTTCATGCACGTTCACGAAATGAATCGTATGGGCGCATTGATAACGGTAGAAGGCAACACGGTAATAGTCGAGGGTGTCGAGAGCCTAAAGGGTGCGCCAGTTATGGCAACTGACTTGAGGGCATCGGCTAGCCTGATTATCGCCGGGCTTGTTTCGGAAAATGAGACAATAGTGGATAGAATCTATCATATCGATCGCGGTTACGAATGTATCGAAGAGAAGTTGCAGTCGCTAGGCGCACATATTCGACGAGTGCCTTCTTAAGAAAAGCAAACTTTCATTCAGTCTTGCGAGATTATCTTTTAATGAACTCCAATCAGTTAGTCATAGCCCTCACCAAGGGGCGTATCTTGGAAGAAGTGCTGCCCTTGTTTGCGCAGGCTGGAATCGTGCCTGCGGAAGATATTAGCAAGAGCCGTAAACTAATTTTTGATACCAATCGAGAGAATGTAAAGCTGATGGTGATTCGGGGGACTGATGTTCCCACCTATGTCGAGTTTGGCAGCGCTGATATGGGTGTTGTCGGCAAAGACCTGTTGCTCGAATACGGTGATGAGGGATTCTATGAACCACTGGACTTGAAGATAGCGGCCTGTCAGATGATGACCGCAGAGCCCGTGAACGCTAAACCGGTTGAGGGCAGGCTCAAGGTTGCGACTAAGTTTACCAATATTGCCAAGAAGTATTTTGCGCAGCAGGGTCAGCAGATTGAGCTCATAAAGTTAAACGGTGCGTTAGAACTGGCTCCCATGATGGGGCTCGCCGATGCCATAGTGGATATCGTCGATACCGGGAAAACCCTCAAGGCGAATGGCCTAGAGCCGCGTGATTTCATTGCAGAAATTAGCTCGCGAATAATTGTTAATAAGGCCTCTATGAAAATCAAGAATGCCTTGATACGAGAAATATTGGCTCAACTGCGCGACGCAGTTGACAAGAAGTAGCGCTTGCATGTCCAGTACAGTCATAGACATTAATCGACTCAACGCCTCCGACAGCGACTTCGAAGATCGCCTCGCTACTCTATTGCAGCGCGAAATGATTGTCGCCGAAGAAGTTACTCATACCGTTAGTGATATTCTGCAGGAAGTAAGAAGCAGGGGTGATTCCGCGGTTGTGGAGTATACCAAGAGATTCGATGGTTTTGCGGCAAACTCCATCGACGAGCTGTCGGTTTCGCAAGAGCAGATGCAGCACGCACTGCAGAGTATTTCGAAGGAACAGCGAAAAGCGCTAACACACGCCGCTGACCGAATAAGAAGCTATCACGAGAAGCAGAAGCAAGATTCCTGGACTTATACCGAGACAGATGGATCGGTCTATGGTCAGAAAATAAGCCCCTTGCGTCGCGTCGGTGTGTATGTGCCAGGTGGCAAGGCTAACTACCCATCATCGATGCTCATGTTGGCGATTCCTGCACAGGTCGCAGGTGTTAAAGAGATAATCGCAACAGTTCCGACCGCTTATTCAGAGGCGGGAAAACTGGTGTTTGCTGCTGCTGCGCTTGCTGGGGTTACCAAGCTTTACACCATCGGTGGCGCTCAGGCTGTGGCGGCACTAGCCTATGGCACGGCATCGATCGGCAAGGTCGATAAGATAGCTGGTCCGGGTAATATTTATGTGACGGTGGCAAAGAAGCTAGTCTTCGGCGAGGTCGGTATCGACATGATAGCCGGGCCTTCCGAGCTCACGATCATATGCGATGGCAAGTCGAACCCTGATTGGATTGCTATGGATTTGTTCTCTCAGGCAGAACATGACGAGCAGGCGCAGTCGATTCTGATATCCGATGACGCTGCCTTTCTTGATGAGGTGAAGAGCAGCATAGATCGCCTGCTGCCAGATATGTCCAGGCGTGACATCATCTCGGAATCGCTACGAAACCGCGGCATTTTTATTCTTGTAGGAGATCTGCAGGAGGCGGCAAATGTGAGTAATATTATTGCTCCAGAGCATCTAGAGATTTCGATAGATGAGCCGCAAGCCTTGCTGGACTCGATAGAGAATGCGGGCGCAATTTTCATGGGTCGTTACAGCGCGGAAGCTTTGGGAGACTATTGTGCGGGCCCCAGCCATGTATTGCCCACCTCAGGGTCTGCAAAGTTTTTCTCTGCTTTAGGCGTGTATGATTTTCAGAAGCGCAGTTCAATTATCAACTGTTCAGAATCCGGTGCCAGTGCTTTGGCAAAAACGGCATCGGTTATAGCTCGTGACGAACATCTGGAGGCGCATGCGCTTTCTGCTGAATTTCGATTGAAGAGTGTCGACTAGAGAAGTTGGAAAACCAGGCCAGAGTAGCCTGTTTTACTAAGGCTCTATGATGATAGCCTGTCCAAACCCTAGTGTTGTAGGCATTACGAAATTATCCCCGTCACGATAGATCTGTATATTTATCGAGTCACCCGGTTTCTTGTTACGCACCTCCATCATTATATTCTGCCCGTCGATGACGGATGTATCTTCTACCATGGTGATAACATCCCCGGGCTGAATGCCGGCTCTCTCTGCGGCGCCACCCTCGTCAACGCTCTCGACTAACATGCCCCGAATATGATCGACACCGAAGAATAGCTGGCTGGATTGCGCGTTCAATGCCTCGCCGGTAATCACGCCTAGATATCCCGCGTTTGCGTCGATAGCCTGCTCTGCCATCTCATGAAAGGCTTCAATGGCGTCACTTGCCGGTGTGGCGAAGCCGATGCCTTCGAAGTTACCCGATTCTGAAAATATAGAGGAATTGATACCTACTAGATGTCCTCGAGAGTTAATAAGGGCGCCGCCGGAATTGCCTGGATTAATAGCGGCGTCGGTCTGAATAATGCCGGGGTTGCTCTCGGATTTCTTGGTTAGTGCGCTAATAATTCCCTGAGACACGGATTGCCCAATATTTCTTGGATAGCCAATGGCAAATACAATGTCACCAACGCTTAATGATTTGTCGTCGCCAATCTGAATAGGGGTCAGGTTGTCCATGTTGATATGTAAGACTGCCAGGTCGCTCGCTTCGTCCCATGCAACAACCGTTGCGGAAATTTTACGGCCATCGTTGAGCGTAACCTCAGCATCGAATGCGTCGAATAGTGTGTCGACCACATGTAGGTTGGTTAATATGAAGCCATTGTCGCTGACAATAACGCCAGAACCGAGACTCGCTCGCTCACCGAGATATAGGTTTAGGCGATCTTCGGAGGTGCGCTCGATAGATTCAACATTCACGTTGGTCGCATTGATGGCAACGACAGCGGGTGCGGCGAGCGCGATCGCTTCAGAAAATGATAAAGGCGCACTAGTCGTGGGAGTGGAAGTCGCGACGGGGAGAGTCTGAGTGCCAAGTTGTTGTAGTTGTTGGTACTGCAGAACAACGAGACCCAACAGAATGCCGCAGGCTACGGGCCAGCTTATATATTTGAGTAGTCTGCTTATGCCGCTCATGACGTCTTTGCCTGTATAGCTACTGCCTTGCCAGATGTGCCACCTCATCTGATTGAGATAACACTATGTTATTATTATCGGGCGAACCCAATATACAGCGTTGCCAAGGTGGATTCCAATGCCAGTTAGCCTGAAAGAGCTTGAAGCCGAATTAAAACAAGTGCTGCGACCCGAGCAGTTTAATGACTATTGCCCCAATGGGTTGCAGGTTCAGGGGCGGGAACAAATATCTAAGCTAGTGACGGGGGTTACTGCCTGTCAGGAATTGATCGATGCGGCTGCCGCAGTGAAAGCCGATGCCTTATTGGTTCATCATGGTTATTTCTGGCGTGGAGAAGATCAGTCAATATCGGGAATAAAGAAGTCGCGCATCGAGGCCTTGCTAAAATTCGATATCAGCCTCCTCGCCTATCATTTACCCCTTGATGTGCATCGAGAATTTGGCAATAACGTGCAGTTGGCGCAGCGCTTGGGAATCGAGATAGAGGGGGAGCTAGGAAAGCAGAACAATCATCCTATCGGGCTCACCGGAACCTTGGCCCAAGACGCCGATTTCGATTCGCTTCAGGCCCTGATTGAGCAAAAACTCGGTAGGCAGCCTCTGGCAGTAAAAGGGAAGTCGAAAAGTATCAAATCAATCGCCTGGTGTACTGGCGCTGCGCAAAATTATATCGAGCTCGCCGTTGCCGCCGGTGTCGATGCCTACATCACAGGAGAAGTGTCCGAGCCTACAGTGCATATTGCAAGGGAGTCTGGCATCCATTTTTTCTCAGCCGGGCATCATGCCACCGAGCGCTATGGAGTTCAGGCCATTGGCAGCTATTTAGCAGAAAAGTTTGGGCTGGAGCACCAGTTTATCGACATCGATAACCCAGTCTAAACGGGTAGCTGCGCTACTGGATAATCTCCTTCTCGCGCATTAATCGTAGAACCTTCTCCAGACATTCATTCGCAGACAAGGCCGCCGTGTCCAGCTCGAGGTGCACGACCTCGGGTACACTATAGGGAAACGATAGGCCTGGAATGTTTGAGGATTCTGTTCCTTCTGCGGCAGCATACAAGCCACTTGGGTCTCGCTGAATACACACTTCCATGGGTGGATTGAGATAAATGATATAGCAGTTGTCTTTGCCGATTACCCTAATAGCATGTTCTCTGGAATCGGCATTGGGCGCTACAAAGGAGGCGCAGCAGATCACACCAGAATCATTCAGGAATCTGGCGATGTGGGCGCTGCGTCTTAAATTTTCGGCGCGGCCCTCGGCGTCGTGAGCCAGGTCTTTGCTTATGCCCAGCCGCATAGTCTTACCGTCCAATACGTTACTTACGCGCCCGCGATCAAATAGTCGTCTCTCCAGGCCATGGGCTAGAGTAGACTTGCCGGATCCTGAGACGCCGACGAACATAATCGTAGCGGGTTTCTGGCCGTAACGAGCGCCCCGTTCTTCCTTGGTAACGATTATATTGCTGGATTCGCTGCGTGTTCTTCTTGGCTGTTGCACGCAGTCGATCATGCCGGCTCCAACAGTTACATTGCTGAGCCTATCTAAAATAATGAAGCTGCCAGTGGCGCGGTTGTCCTTGTAGCTATCGAAACAAACTGTCTCGTCCAAGTTTATTTCGGTTAGGCCAATTTCATTTGATTCAAGGCCTGGTGCGGGATGCTTTTCCAGAGTATTTACGTCGATTCGGCTATGAATCGTATTCAGGCTGCCGCTTACAGTCTTGCTGCCTAATTTGAAATCGAAAACTTTTCCTGGAAGTAATGGGGTCTCTGCCATCCATACGACAGTGGCATCGAAGCGTGTATCGCTGGCGGTAACATTCTCGGGGTGTGCGAGTATGTCGCCACGGCTTACGTCGATCTCATCCTCCAATGTGAGTGTAACGGCCATGGCTGCGTGAGCTAACTCAAGCTCTTCGTCGTAAGTTACGATGGATTTAATGCGGCTCGTTTTGTTCGACGGAAGGACCGTTATCTCGTCACCCTTGCGAATTACTCCTGAGGCGACCGTGCCGCAGAAGCCGCGAAAGTTTAAGTTGGGTCGATTGACGTACTGCACCGGAAAGCGAAAATCGTAATAGTTCTTGTCGCCGGCTATCTCTATGCTTTCGAGAAGCGGCATTAATGCACCGCCGTCATACCAGGGAGTGTGCTCGCTTGGGTTCACCACATTATCCCCGGTTAGTGCAGACAGGGGTATAAAGTGGAAGCTTGCCGGGTCGAGCTTCTCGCTGAATTTTAGGTAGTCTGCTTTAATTTCATTAAAGACGCTCTCGCTAAAATCGACCAGATCCATTTTGTTGACAGCAACAATAATGTGCTTAATACCCAGCAGTGAGGCAATAAAACTATGTCGCCGCGTCTGTACCTGAACGCCGTGGCGCGCATCGATTAGAATTATTGCCAAATCGCAGGTGGAAGCGCCGGTGGCCATGTTGCGCGTGTATTGTTCGTGGCCGGGAGTGTCGGCAATGATGAATTTTCTTTTCGCAGTGGAAAAATAACGATAAGCCACGTCTATAGTAATGCCCTGTTCGCGTTCCGCCTGCAGACCATCTACCAGCAGCGCCAGATCAATGTTCCCTCCAGTGGTTCCCGACTTAACGCTATCGGCCTCAATGGCTGCAAGCTGGTCTTCATAGATCATCTTGGAGTCATGAAGCAGGCGACCGATTAATGTGCTCTTGCCATCATCCACGCTACCGCAGGTCAGCAGGCGCAGGAGTTCCTTGCGTTCGTGTTGCGCCAGATAGGCATTGATGTCGGTGCTAATTAAGTCGGATTGATGTGACATGTCTGTTTAGAATCTCATGCGGCTGTGATTGCTGATTATCTGATAGCGTTGGGCTAGAAATAGCCTCGGCGTTTCTTGTCTTCCATAGAGCCGATCTTGTCAGAATCGATGAGTCGTCCTTGCCTCTCGGAACTTGTAGCCAAAAGCATTTCCTGGATGATTTCGGGAAGGGTTGTGGCGGTAGAGTCGACCGCGCCGGAGAGTGGGTAGCAGCCCAGAGTGCGAAAGCGCACAGTCTTGGTTTCGATTTTCTGGTCTTCTTCAATAGGCATTCGATCGTCATCAACCAGGATGTCAACACCGTCGATGTTAACAACGGGCCTTGGCTTGGCGAAGTACAAAGGTACGATGTCGATATTGTTCAGGTAGATGTACTGCCAAATATCCAGCTCGGTCCAATTTGATAGTGGAAAGACTCGAATACTCTCGCCCTTGTTGATCTTTCCATTGTAGATATTCCACAGCTCTGGCCTTTGGTTCTTGGGATCCCAGATGTGATTCTTGTCGCGGAAAGAAAACACTCTCTCTTTGGCTCGGGATTTTTCTTCGTCGCGTCTAGCTCCACCGAATGCCGCATCAAATTTATATTTATTTAGCGCCTGCTTTAAGGCTTGAGTCTTCATGATGTCGGTGTGTTTTTCGCTGCCGTGGGTAAACGGGCCAACACCCGCGTCGACACCCTCCTGATTAATATGCACGATCATGTCCAGGCCAAGTTTCTCGATCTGTTGGTCACGAAAGGCAATCATCTCCTTGAACTTCCATGTTGTGTCGACATGCATCAGGGGAAAGGGCAGTTTGCCTGGGTAGAAGGCTTTGAGTGCCAGGTGCAACATGACTGCCGAGTCTTTGCCGACTGAGTACAGCATCACCGGCTTATCGAATTCGGCAGCAACCTCACGCATTATGTGAATGCTCTCTGCTTCGAGTTGTTTTAGGTGAGTTAGATTGTATTCGGACATAATCTGTTAATTCATAGTGGACAGAGACAATTCTCAGTCGAAAATTCGATGGGGCGTGATAGTTGCTGCAGTGATCTTCGGTTTAATGCTTGGGCTGGTTTGAGGCTTCTTCTTCGCTGTTTGAGATTGACTTACTAATGCCAAACTCTTCGGATAGCGCACCTTTTTGGCTTGGGTCTTGTTTTGCTGCATAGTCCTTCGGAGGGTTCAGGCCACCAGCAGCCTCGGGCTCTTCATTGCTATCGAACACGGCATCGGAGCCGGCGGGTAGTAATTTGCTCGCCACTTCATTGCTGCATAGATCTTGGGCGCCGCTCGCCAAATGCTGATAGACCTCACGATAACTCTCCGTCATATGCTGCACTAAGTCGGCTGTCATGCTGAAATGGTCGCTTACATTGTCGCGATAGGTCAGATGATTATCTTTGATGTCGCGAATTTGATTTTCCAATTCCTGGACTCGTGACGCACTGCTATTTAAGCGGCTGGAGAACACTACGCCAATGATTACTCCGACGGCTAGACATGCTATTGCAGTTACCCAGATCATTTAAATAATCGCCTCTTGATGACATCTCGCTCAAATGATTTGCCTCTAGCTGGATTCCAGTCTAGGGCGCGATCGGCAAGTATACCCCAGTTTAGGCGATTTTTTTAGCAAACTTGTTGTCTGCGTGCCTGCTGAGTGTCATTCATGTAAGTAGGGGCAGCCTAGGAGTGAATAGAGGTTGCCATTCATCTCCAGAGTCTGGAAACTGAGCGTTTTTTCGACAGCAGCTAATTGGCAGAGCACCTTCTTAGGCAAGGAAACCTTCTTAGACAAGGAAACCATTTTAGGCAAGGAAACCATGGGTCCATTGCAGCGCTACAATCTCGACCTTCAGAACAACACAATATCTGCTGATGATGCGCAGCTTGCGCTCATGGGTCAGCTGCAGCAATTGTATGAGCAAATTTCGCGTTCCCAAAAGGCGAACCCGGGACTGAAGGCATGGTTGCAGAAAAAATTATTGGGTAGAGATCAGCAGAGTGCCCCAATTCGGGGTCTCTATATTTGGGGTGGAGTGGGGCGCGGCAAGACCTATTTGATGGATGTGTTTTTCGAGAGCCTGCCGGGTAAGGCTAAAATGCGTACGCATTTTCATCGTTTCATGCAACGGGTTCATCGCGACCTAGGGTCGTTGCAGGGTGTGAAGAATCCCCTGGAGCAGGTGGCGGACAAGATAGCCCGAGAGTCGCGCGTTCTATGTTTTGATGAGTTTTTCGTTCGTGATATCGGTGATGCGATGATTCTTGCCGGGCTGCTGGAAGCGCTGTTCGCCCGGCAGGTGATATTAGTCGCAACGTCGAATATAGAGCCCGACCGGCTTTATGAGGACGGCCTGCAAAAGCAGCGCTTCATGCGCGCGATAGACCTTATTAAGAAGCATACAAAAACCGTAGAAATTTCCAGGGGTGTCGACTATCGGCTGCGCAGCCTCACCCAAGCTACGCTTTATCACTGCCCTATAACCGCTGCTACCGAAGCGAAGTTGCTGGAATGTTTCTTTGAACTTGCCCCTGACCGGGAACACGCTAAAAAAGGGGCAGAGATTGAGATATTGGAGCGGCGTATAGGCACGCAATACTGCAACCAGGACGTGGTGTGGTTTGCCTTCGAGCAGATATGCGAGGGAGCTCGTAGCGCTTTCGACTATGTGGAATTGGCGAAGATTTACCATGCGGTCATTCTGTCAGGAGTGCCGCTGATGCGGGAAGAGTCCAGCGATAGTGCCCGGCGCTTCATCAGTCTGGTCGACGAACTCTACGACAGGCGCGTGAAGCTAATTATCGCTGCCGAGGTGCCAATAGCCGAGCTATATAGTGGGGAAAAGCTGCAATTTGAGTTCGAGCGCACCAAATCCAGGCTAATAGAGATGCAATCGGAGGAGTATCTTAGTGGTGAGCATGTGTCTTGAGCTCTGGAGCCAGCTCAAATAAGGATGTATTTGCTGAGATTTAGCCAAAACTGTCATGTGGCCGGCAGTCACGAATGGCGACAGGCGATACTATCCTCAGCTCCCGAAAAATCTACATTCTAGGCCTAAATTCGCTTGAATTTTAGACATCGCTCCGGTAGTATTCGCGCTCCTTGAAGCAAAGCCTAATGACAGAATAATGAAGACTTATAGCGCAAAACCACACGAAGTAGACCAGAAATGGCTTATCGTAGATGCAGAAGGCCAGACTCTAGGCCGCATGGCTACTGAGATAGCGACTCGCCTTCGCGGCAAACACAAGCCAGAATACACGGCTCACGTGGATGTGGGCGATTTTGTCGTTGTAATCAATGCTGACAAGGTAAGAGTAACTGGCAATAAGGCAAAGGGTAAGATCTATCACGCTCACTCTGGTTTTCCAGGTGGTCTGAAATCATTGTCTTTCGAGAAATTGCTGGATAAAGCCCCAGAGCGTGTCGTTCAATTGGCCGTTAAGGGTATGCTCCCTAGAAGCTCTCTAGGTAGAGCGATGTTCAAGAAACTCAAAGTATATGCCGGATCTGAGCACCCACATGGCGCACAGCAACCGCAGACACTTCAACTTTAAGAGGTTCGCCTGATTTATGTCTAGCACTCAATATTACGGTACTGGCCGACGTAAGACTTCGACAGCGAGAGTCTTTCTAACTAGCGGTAGCGGTGCGATTACCGTAAACAGCCGACCCCTGGATGGTTATTTCGGGCGCGAAGTTGCGCGAATGATCGTTAAGCAGCCACTCGAGCTTGTGGAGATGGTTGAGAAATTCGATATTAAAGTCACCGTGCGCGGCGGTGGTAGCTTCGGGCAAGCCGGTGCAATCAGGCATGGTATCACTCGTGCACTGATGGATTACGATGAAGAGCTAAAGCCAACGTTGCGTAAGGCTGGATTTGTAACCCGCGACGCGCGAGAAGTTGAAAGAAAGAAAGTAGGCCTACGCAAAGCGCGTAAGAAGCCACAGTTTTCCAAGCGTTAAAACCTTGGATGTCGAAAAACGCCGATTTCGGGTTCGAAATTGGCGTTTTTTTTGTCTGCAAAAAATATTTTTCTCCCCTGTTATCAATGATATAGCTAGCATTTAGGCTGCACCTAGACTTGCTAAAAAGTGTAAAATTGACTAACATTCACGCGCTTTGCCGACCCTCCATGGCGGTATGGCCCAAACTCGCGATCGATGAGTCGCATATCCCTGAGCTGCGGGGATAATTCAATTTACAAGCGTGTTCTCAAGGAGAAATTTACGGTGACTGACGACAGTACTAATGCTGGCCGTAGACGGTTTTTAGTGGGTTCAACTTCGGCTGTAGGTGCCGCTGGAGTTGTTGGGGCTGCGGTCCCTTTTATCGGATCTTGGAGCCCGAGTGCCAAGGCGCGTGCTGCTGGTGCACCAGTTAGAATCGACATCAGTCGTCTGCAAGACGGTGAGATGTTAGGCCCCATCCCCGCATGGCGCGGCAGGCCCATATTTGTTATCAAGCGTTCGGAGGAAATACTGAGCGCCTTGAATGAAGACCCGGGTCGTTTAACCGACCCCAATTCAGAGCAGCTTGAACAACCCGACTATGCTCAGAATGAAACTCGATCGCGCACACCCGATGTCATGGTACTTGTTGGCTTGTGCCCGCATCTTTTCTGTTCACCTACGCCTCATATAGAGCTCAAGCCAGAGCCTTTCGATACCGAGTGGCGTGGTGGCTTTTTCTGTCCTTGCCATGGGTCGCGTTTCGATCTGGCTGGCCGCGTTTACAGTGGCTCACCTTCTTCTCGAAACATGGAAGTTCCACCTTACTCCTTCGAGGGAGACAACGTCCTCGTGATAGGTATTGATGAGGAGACAACGGCATGACCGACACAGTAAACAACGCAAACGATTCAGCAAAACCGAGCCGATTGATGAGTGCCGCAACCGGCCTCGTCGGGTGGATTGATGCCAGACTTCCTATCGTGCGTGCTTGGAAACAGCACATGAGCGAGTACTACGCGCCCAAAAATTTCAATTTCTGGTATTTCTTTGGCGTACTTTCTCTTGTCGTGCTAGTTATGCAGCTGCTAACAGGCATCTGGCTGACGATGAACTACACGCCGAGTGCCGAAGCGGCATTCGCCTCGGTCGAGTACATCATGCGAGACGTGGAGTGGGGGTGGCTATTACGCTATCTGCACTCGACAGGTGCCTCGGCATTTTTTGTAGTCGTCTATGTGCATATGTTCCGCGGCTTGATGTATGGCTCCTATCAGAAGCCGAGAGAACTCATCTGGGTTTTCGGCATGGCTATCTATCTCGTTCTCATGATGGAAGGTTTTATGGGCTATGTTCTACCCTGGGGCCAGCTGTCCTACTGGGGTGCGAATGTAATCGTATCACTAGCCGGTGCCATCCCCGTAATCGGTGATGATTTGTTGGTATGGGTACGCGGCGATTACTTGATCTCTGGCGCTACGCTTAACCGGTTTTTTGCACTACACGTAGTTGCGTTGCCGATTGTGTTGATTGCCTTGGTAGTACTGCACATTCTTGCTCTGCACGAAGTGGGTTCCAATAACCCCGACGGCATTGATATAAAGAAGCACAAGGGCCCGGATGGTATTCCACTGGACGGCGTTCCTTTTCACCCGTACTACACGATGTATCATGATTTCGCGGGCGTGGTTCTATTCTTGTTCGTATTCTGTGCCATCGTGTTTTTTGCACCGGAAATGGGGGGCTACTTTCTCGAAATTGCTAACTTTCAGGAAGCGAATTCTCTGAAGACTCCTGAGCACGTGCCACCAGTTTGGTATTTCACGCCGTTTTATTCCATGTTGCGAGCAGTGACCTATCCCCTGTTTGGTGTAGATGCGAAATTCTGGGGCATGTTAGTCATGTTCGGCGCAATTGCCATTCTCTTTGTCTTGCCTTGGCTGGATAAGAGCCCAGTCAGATCTATGCGTTATAAGGGCACCTATAGCCGTGTAGCTCTTCTAATGTTCCTGGTCTCGTTCTTTATTTTGGGCGTGCTGGGCACACAATCTGTTAGCCCGGCCAAGACATTGCTGGCGCAGTTAATGACACTGGTTTACTTTGCCTTCTTTATTGCAATGCCTTGGTATACGCGAAAGGAAAAGACAGCACAGCCTCCGGAAAGAGTCACTGGTCGCTTCATCACTATTCCACAGCTGATCGGGTCTATTCTGCTGCTCATATTCTTGGTGGTGGTACCGCTGATGTTAACTAACACTGCCCACGCCGCTGAGGCCAATCTGGACCTCGAGCATGTTGAGACGAGCTTTGATGACAAGGGTTCACTGCAGCGTGGCTTTCAGACCTATATGAACTACTGTTCTAGCTGTCACGAGCTCGGCTTTGCGCGCTATGCAAGAGCGGCAGAAGATCTTGAGATTCCGGAAGAAATGGTTGTAAAGAATCTGATTTTTGATGGCTCACTAATTGGAGATTTGATTACCAATTCTATGGCGAATAAAGACTCCGAAGGCTGGTTCGGCGCGGCGCCTCCCGATCTAACCTTGATCGGTCGAGTGCGGCATCCTGATTGGTTGTATAGTTACCTGAAGGGGTTCTACGCGGACGAAACGAGAGCCTTTGGTACTAATAATAAGATATTCCCCAATGTTGCGATGCCTAACGTATTGCATGAGCTGCAGGGTGATGTGGTCTGTGAATCCCATGGTGATCCTGATCATTGCGAGTTAGAGCATGTGGCAGGTACTGGTGCGCTTAGCCCGGAAGAATTTGATGTCACGGTTGCTGACCTGGTGAATTTTCTTTATTACATGGGTGAGCCGATTCGAGCCAGACGCCAAGAGATTGGAATCTGGGTTTTAGCATTTCTTGCAATTCTCTATGTACTAACAACGTTGCTAGGTAGAGAGTTCAGTAAGGATTACCACTAATAAATCTTTGTCTGTGAAGTCACGCGAGGCGTGACTTCAATGTAGTCGACAAGAACACTAAATACGAACAGATAAGATTAAAGGGATTGATATGGGTGTAGTAGCAAAACGGTCGTCAATGACATTTTATTCAGATGGCACGAGTCATTATAGTCATCGGGTTAGAATCGTTTTAGCGGAGAAAGGCGTGACTGTCGAAACTATCGATGTCGACCCTGATAACAAGCCTGAAGATCTGGCTTCGCTAAATCCATATAATACGCTTCCCACCCTGGTTGATAGGGATTTAGTTCTCTATGAAGCGGACATCATGATGGAATATCTCGATGAGCGATTTCCGCATCCACCGCTGTTTCCTGTATATCCTGTTGCGCGCGCCGAAAGTCGCCTTTGGATCTATCGCATCAAGCAAGACTGGTGCGGAAAGGTTGACGCGATAATGGCTAACAAGGGTACTCCTGCGCAGTTGGAAAAGGCGCGTAAGGAATTGCGCGAAAGCCTGCTTTCAATAGCGCCTATATTTGGTGAAAAGCCGTTTTTCATGAGCGATGAATTTACTATCGTGGATTGCTGTGTGGCTCCAATACTATGGCGATTGCCAGTAATGGGTATCGATCTTCCAAAGAACAAAACTACCAAGCCATTGCTCGAATATAGAGAGCGTCTCTTCGAGAGAGATTCAGTGCTGGCGAGCTTTTCCGAGCAAGAAAAAGAAATGGTCTAGGTATTATCCCTTGAGCGAGGAATTCACTATGACTATGAGTTCTAGCCGACCGTATATTGTCAGAGCACTCTACGACTGGATTATTGAAAACGACTGCACTCCTTATATTCTTGTAAATGCCTTCGCCGACGACGTGGAAGTGCCGCAGGAACACGTTAAGGATGGTCAGATAATTCTCAACATCGCACCTTCTGCCGTTCAGAGCTTATTTATTCGTACTGAGGCTGTCGATTTCGATGGTCGCTTTGCGGGTATTCCGAAGCGAGTCTATGTCCCAATCGCAGCGGTCATGGGGATTTATGCAAAAGAGAATGGGCAGGGAATGATCTTCGATTCAGAGGCAAACCTGCCTAAGCCACCCAGTCCTTCCGGTGTGGATAATTCTGGCGATAAAAAAAGCGCAGACTCCAAGCCGTCAAATCCAGGCAAGAAACCTGCGCTCCGTGTAGTTAAATAAACGCTTAATGCGGTGGCTAAATAAATCGCCAACAACTCTGTTGCAGATCTATTCCTAGTTTATATATTCAAAAACCTTAACTACTTTGGTTACGCCGGAAACATTGCGAGCTAGTCTAGCCGCATTGTCGCCGCCAGCTTGATCGATCATGCCCATCAGATAGATGGCGCCGTTCTCAGCTATCACCCTAACCTGGCCCGACGGGACCTCATTATTGGTCAGCAGAATCGTGCGTACTTTAGTTGCTATCCAGCTGTCGTTGCTGCGCGCGAGAAGACCGGTTTTGCCGGCTACTTCTAACTCGTTATGAATTCGTTTGATCTTGGCGCTGGCTGTACTCGCGATCTCGCTGGCTTTATTTTTTAGATCATTCGATGCAACTTGACCTACCAATAGCACCACGCCGTTATGGCTAATCACATCGAAGTTCGCTTGTCTGAAGGCGGGCTCCTGCGACTTCATATTGACGATTACTTTAGTCTCGATGGATTGATCTTCTACTCTGGCGCCAGCAGTTCTTTCTGTCGGATCTTCAGAAATTCCATCTTCGCCAGTTGTTTCCACCAGAATCGCTGTGCATGAAGTTATGAAAAGAAGCGTTAGTAGGAGCAAGCTTTTGTTTAGAGACTGCAGTCTCATGGTTCGTCACCTCCAAATAATTGAGTGTCAATAAAATCGCACAGGCAGTGTATGATTACCAGGTGCACTTCCTGGATGCGAGCGGTTCGGCTAGAAGGAACTCGAATTTCTATGTCCTGTTCGCGAAGTAATCCGGCCATCTCTCCGCCATCATTACCGCTTAGAACTGCCAGAAGCATCTCCCTCTCCTGCGCCGCTTTCATGGCAGCTGCGACATTGGCTGAATTGCCACTTGTCGAGATGGCGAGCAGTACATCACCCGACTGCCCAAGTGCGCTAACTTGTTTCGAGAAAATTTCCTCGTAGCTATAGTCGTTCGCAATGGCGGTTATCGTCGAGCTATCGGTAGTTAAGGCAACAGCGGGTAGCCCCGGGCGTTCCTTTTCGAATCGGTTCAATAGTTCGGCCGAGAAGTGCTGCGCATCACCGGCTGAGCCCCCGTTTCCGCAGCTAAGTATCTTGCCGTTGTTCAAGAGGCAATTTACCATCGCCTCTCCTGCTCGATGAATCGGCTCTATAAGCACTTCAATGGACTTCTGTTTTGTTTCGATGCTATCCAGAAAATGCTGGCCGATTTGATTGGCTAATTCCATCTAGTGACTACCTTGTTGGTTCTTCCGAAAATAAAATGTATCTCTTAATATCGGCCGCTAGGCCGCCAATATTTACCGCTTTGGGGCTACTTTCTTCAGCTAGCTTCGATTAGGACTTCAAAGTGGGGGTGAAAGTTTCACGAGAATGCGTTTTTAATCCAATCGAAGCGCTGTGCGCCGGTCTGACTATTGGCGTCCGCTCCACCAGATAGCCCAAGGACATCGAAGCGGCAGGGGCAGTGCTGTAGCCCTGTGTGTGTCTGTAAGTAGTGCGCCGCAGTAAGGCGTATGCGACGTTGTTTGGCTACGGTGACTGAGGCAGCAGCGCCACCGAAGAGTCCGTTTGCCCGGTAACGCACCTCAATGAATACCAATGTGCCCGAATCGCTCATGATTAGATCGATTTCGCTAAATCGACTGTGATAGTTGGTACTTAGTACTTAGAAGTTTGAGTCCTTTTGAGCGTAAGAAGTCCGCGGCTCTTGATTCTTGTGCCTTGCCTATTTCCTGGCTGTTGCTACGTCGTCGAAAATACACGATCCCAATCCTTTGGGCTTAGTGGTGAGTTAGTGGCGAGCTAATGGCTAGTCTGAAGCAGTGCCAGCTCTGTCTTCTAGGGTGGCCTTCCCCTCTATGAATCTGGCCACCTCGAGGCGGCGGTGAATGCGGCCATTTTCATCCATGCTGAGAATGCCGGTAGCGCCGGGCAGCGTAGCGATGTCTCCGTCATTGAACTGCTGTAGGCGCGCATACAAGCGGAAACTGTCTATGCCCATGGCGCGGAACCGTTGCACCGGCCCTTGTGCGGGCCGTAGACTTGATGCCGCGTTGGTTTTAAGCGGGTCGTAGCCGGTCAATATCCATGGTGCGTCGGTAAACACGATGCCGTTTAGGTCTTGATTGACACTGGGATTGTCCAAGCCATCATAGATGGAGGGTAGGGCATAGACGGGGATGTCTCCTGCAAAATAGAAAGCGAGAGTGGGCTTAATTTGCCTTCCTTCCCGCGGGTTCGCGATGAGGAAAATAAAGTCGATGTCTCCTCGTCGCCTGGGTGTAAATTCGACGCGAGACCTGGGTAACAGGTCAACAATACGGTCACGACGTGCCTCACTTGAATCGATAGCCATCAATCGTTTAATCACATCAGCGTAATCGGTATCGCCACCGAATGTGGACTGAGAAACGAGGTTTCCACCTTTGCTGGCCCAGCTGTTGGCGAAGGCCTGCTGCAGGCGCTGGTAGTCAGAGGATTGGGGTGTGATTATCGCGGCATTCTTGTAACCGGCCTGCCAGGCTAAGTTGGCGGCTTGCTCAATCTCATCCTCTGGCGCCAGTCCAAATTGGGTTAGGTTGTTTGAAAGGTTGATGCTGTCATCTGAGTAATTTAAAGCGAGGGTTGGAACCGGCAGCTCATCCAGTTGTTGGAGCTGGTTGACTAGTTGCTTGTAGAGCGGCCCGATGATGAGATCGGCACCGCTGGCAACAGCGGCATCGTATATGGGATAAACGTTGCTCAGGTTGCTGCTGTCGAAAACCGAAATCTTCGGTACGTCGCGGGAGATGTCTAAGGCGGCATAGTACGCGCTTAAAAAGCCTTCCTGTATCGCCTTGCCCGCGCTGTCTTGCAGAGGAAGTATAAGAGCTATGTGCTTTGGCCGTTGTTGCCAGCTTAGCTCTAACTTTGTCAAACGCTGGGGAAGTTGCTGCGATGCTGGGTGCTGGCTCCATATTCTTTGCCACTGACGAATTGCATCGAGCTGAGAGCGGATGCTGTATTGCTCAGAGCTTACTACGCGCGCGAGTTCAACCCAGCCCCGTGACTGGTAACTGTTAGCCGTACTTGCAAAGTTATCGAGCTGGGCAGGCGAGAATCTGGTGATAGCGTCCCAAATTTCATTGTGGACATTCAGCGACACTCCCGCATTTGCTGTGCCGGTCTCGCCCAGCCTCAGGTAGGAAGTGAGAGCTAGTTCATACTGGCCGTCGTCTTGATAAGCTTGACCCAAAACCAGTAGGTACTCGCTTAGTAACTCCGGCCGATCCTCAAAGCTAGTGTCAGCAGTCTCTGTCAGCAGGCTTACCGCCTTCGCGGTCTGGCCGTTGCGCAAGGCCAGCTGCGCTTCTAACAAGGCGGCGCGCAGCTGTAAAGTTTCAGGATAGTCTTCAAGATTATTGAGAAGAGTCCATTGCCGCGTAGCTCCTTCGTTATCTCCACTGGCGATCATCGCTTCCAGTGCGAGTATTCGCAGCTGGGCAGATTCCAGTCCGTCGGTTGCGTTCGCCGCGCGAACAAGTTCGCCGATGGAGGCATCTTGCGGATCGAAGCTTGGTGCCGATTGTTCTGGCACGGTCGTAGTTGAGCCGCATGCCTGTAAGAGGGCAAACAGCAGGGGAAGGAGTAAGGGTGCTTTGCGCATAGTGGATAATTTCATCTTTGTATCAGGGATTATGTCTGTTAAGTTGTGCGCTTGTTTTTAGAGACTAATACAGTTAACTGGGTACAGCAATTTATTAGCTGATGTAGTTAACCCTTTTGGGCTCGCCGATGAGATTAATAGATTGAGAACCTTGCCTGATGAGTGATCCTGGAACGCTCTATATAGTAGCCACGCCAATAGGAAATTTGGATGATATTTCCAAGCGTGCGGCAGAGATACTGAATGATGTCGATCTTATAGCGGCGGAAGATACTCGTCATAGTCAAAGACTACTGCAGAGTATACAGGTTCAAACTCCCGTAGTTTCACACCATGATTTTTCTGCGGACATCGCTATTCAGCGCATTCTCGACAAGCTCGAAGCCGGGCGTTCAGTAGCCTTGATCTCGGACGCGGGCACGCCGCTTATTTCAGATCCCGGTTATAAATTGGTTAGGCTGGCCAGGGAGAGAAACCTCTCTGTCATTCCCATCCCCGGCGCAAGTGCTCTGATAACGGCGCTAAGTGTTTCCGGGCTTGCTACAGATCGATTTACCTTTGAGGGGTTTTTGCCAAACAAGGCGCAAGCCCGGCAGAAAAAACTATCACTGCTAGCGAGCGAGCAGCGCACCATGGTGTTCTATGAGTCTACCCACAGGATTGTGGACAGCGTTACGGATATGAGTGTGGTCTTCGGTTCGGAGCGCCTGATCTTCATCGCGCGGGAGCTAACCAAACGCTTTGAGTCACATTTTCTCGGTACCGCAAGTGCCTGCGTCGAATGGCTAGGCGCAGACGCGAATCAGCAGAAGGGCGAATTTGTTGTCATCGTTTCCGGCAGCGATGCTCAGTTGGAGGAAAAGCGAAAGCATGAGCAGGCTATGGATATAGTGCGACTCTTAAAGCAAGAGGTGTCGATGAAGAAGGCGGTAAGCCTTGCAAGTCAGATAAGCGGCGCACGAAAAAACCGACTGTATGAAGCGGCCTTGAAAGAATTCGCTGGCGATGAGCGCTAAACAGCCTCTGACCTGCTCGAATAGTGATTGTAACTGATGGCGTTCTCCTTTAGTCTTCGCCTCGAGTCAGCCGGGCAATTGCTGTCTTTAGCTCTTCGTTTTTCGACTATCGATTTACGAGGAAATCGACAGAGGAAAGTCCGGGCTCCGCAGAGCAGGGTGCCAGGTAACGCCTGGGGGGTGTAAACCCACGGCAAGTGCAACAGAAAGTATACCGCCGCAACGCTTTCGAGCATTGAGGTAAGGGTGAAATGGTGCGGTAAGAGCGCACCGCGCGGCTGGTAACAGTTCGTGGCAAGGTAAACCCCACTCGGAGCAAGGCCAAATAGGAATCCACAGATGCTGCTCGCATTGGATTCGGGTAGGCCGCTAGAGATCTGTGGCGACGCAGATTGCAGATGAATAATTGTCCTCGACAGAACCCGGCTTATAGGCTGGCTCGCTTTTAATTCCCCACTTCGGCATAAATTGTCGATAAATCTTAATAATTTACTTTAACTACGACTGCTATTGAATTGTATTCCCTGAGAATGCGATTTTCTGATTTCTTCACTTTGACCGCATTTCCCCGCTTTTAGCGACAAGTTGCCGCACTTTACCCATAGATATCAGACAAATAAGGCTTGCGCTGGCGCAATTGTGGCTCTATAGTGTTGCTTTGTGGCGAAAAGTGGAAAAAGTTGTTGAATTGTGGGAATTGAAGGATTCAATCCCGATATACAACTTCCACTAAAAATGGGGACAACACGTGTTTCGCGGCATAAATACTATCAATCTCGATGTGAAAGGTCGCATGGCAATGCCTGCGCGCTACCGTGAGCAGCTATTAAGTCATTGCTCAGGGCATCTGGTAGTTACTATCGACACAAACCATCGATGTCTTTTGCTCTATTCTCTCTCCGAGTGGGAGGTTATTGAGCGTCAAATTGAAGCCCTTTCCAGTTTTGATCCAATGTCTCAGCGCGTCAAGCACCTGCTCATCGGTCATGCTAATGATCTAGAGCTAGACGGCAGTGGTCGCATCCTACTTCCCCAAGAGTTACGTCAGTACGCACAGCTAGAAAAGCATGTGTGCCTTATCGGGCAGGGCAAAAAATTAGAGATCTGGAGCCAGGATAACTGGAATCAGCAGCGAGATCAGTGGTTAACAGAATCGACTACCGAGGGAGAGCTGCCGGATAAATTACGCTCCTTGGCGCTCTAGGTTGAAGCCATGACCGCCGAGTCAGCGCACGAAACGGTATTGATGCAGGAAGCTATCGATGCTCTTTCGATTCGCGAAGATGGAATTTATGTTGACACAACATTCGGGAGAGGCGGGCATAGCCGGTCAATCCTAGAGCGGTTAGGGCCAGAGGGTCGGCTTATCGTTTTCGATAAAGACCCTGATGCGATAGAAGTAGCAAACCGAATGCAAGAGAAGGATGCGCGCATAGAAATCATGCATGCACCCTTCGGTGAGATTGAGGCGCAGATAAGTGCGCTGGATGTGAGCGGCGAGATCGACGGTATTCTATTCGATCTAGGTGTTTCTTCGCCGCAGCTCGATAACGCGAGCAGGGGGTTTAGTTTTCTGCGGGACGGGCCCCTAGATATGCGGATGGATCCAACGATAGGGCAGAGCGCCGAGCAGTGGATTAACAGTGCTCAAGAACACGAGATAGCGGATGTGCTCTATCAGTATGGCGAAGAGCGACATTCGAGACGCATGGCCAGGCGGGTCATTCTAGAGCGGGCAGAGAAACGCATCACTACCACTGGCGAACTGGCAGAAATTATAAAAGAAGCGAATCCGGCATGGGAGCGGGATAAGCATCCGGCAACCAGAGCGTTTCAAGGAATCCGCATATTCATTAACGATGAGTTAGGGGAATTGGAAAGAGGGCTGGAGCAAGCGCTGAAGGTGCTGAAGTTAGGAGGAAGGATCGTTGTTATTAGTTTTCACTCCTTAGAAGATCGAATGGTAAAGAAATTTATCGCGACACAGGCGAAGGGAGATAATTTTCCGAGAGGCCTGCCGATCTCCCAGGACATGCTAGATCCCAAGCTGAGGCCCATAGGAAAAAGAATCAAATCGAGTGCAGGTGAAGTAGAGCAAAACCCGAGAGCCAGAAGTGCAGTGATGCGAGTGGCTGAGAAAACCGCTCATTAGATTAACGATTCTAGCGGCAATAAATATGAGTGCAAAGGAAACCAGAGCAGCAAGCAAGCCGAAAGCGAAAGAGCTTTCTATTTTGCAATGGGCGGGCATTCGAAATCGTTCCAGCATTGTGCTGTTTGCAGTCTTGGCGCTAGTGCTTGGTGCGGGGCTTTCAGTGGTCTCTACTACGCATGAGAATCGCTTCGCCTTTAATGAGCTGCAAGTGCTAAGAGATCAGGCAAATAATTTGGAAGTTCAGTGGGGCCAGCTCCTGATAGAACAGAGTACCTTCGGGGTCGAGGGCCGAATAGAGCAGAAGGCCTTTGAGCAATTGCAAATGGAAGTGCCGGATATTGCCAACATTGTGATGGTGGATCATGAGCAACGCTAAAATAGCTTCTTTTACTCAGCAATGGCGATTGTACCTAGTGCTATTTGTGATGTTTCTATGTGTTGTCGCTATTGGTTGGAAAGTAAGCGCGCTGCATATTATTGAACGCGACTTTCTCCAGAGTCAGGGCGATGCAAGAACTATAAGAACAGTGCCCTTGGTAGCTAATCGAGGCGTTATTACTGACCGTAATGGCGAACCCCTCGCCGTGAGTTCTCCGGTCAAGTCGATCTGGGTAAACCCTCAAGAGATTGGAAATAAGCCTTCCCAGATTCAGCGTCTTGCAATGGAGTTGCAGTTAGATGTTACTTCGCTGCAGGAAGCTATCGTGCGAAACGCAAGACGCGAATTCCTCTACGTGAAGAGACGCCTGGCACCAGCAGAAGCAGAAAGAGTGTTGGCTCTGGACATAGACGGTGTTTACGATCAGCAGGAATATCAAAGATTCTATCCTCAGGGCGAAGTCGCAGCTCACCTCGTTGGTTTCAGCAACGTTGATGATGTAGGACAGGAAGGCTTGGAGTTAACTTACGATGAATGGCTACAGGGCGTGCCTGGTAGGCGACAGGTTATTAAGGACAGGCGCGGTCACATAATCGAAGAGTTGAATACTATACAAACGGCGCAGCCGGGGAAAAACCTTGAGCTGAGTATCGACTTTCGGCTGCAGAGCCTGGCCTATAAAGAACTGAAAGAAGAGTTTATTACCCGCCGGGCTAAGTCTGCATCTATCGTGGTGCTAGACGTAGACACAGGCGAGGTATTGGCGATGGCTAATCAGCCTTCCTACAATCCGCATAACCGAGGGAACCTAACAGATTTTAGCGTATTGAGAAATCGCGCGATTACTGATGTGTTTGAACCCGGTTCTCCGATTAAGGCCTTCACTGTCACCGCAGCTCTAGAGTCGGGTTCCTATGTGCCTGACACCGTAATAGAGACAGGTCCTGGTTGGATGATGGTTGAGGGCAAAGAGGTTCAAGACATACTGAATTATGGCACCTTAGATCTCACCAGAGTTATTACCAAGTCTAGCAATATTGGCGCATCGAAGATCGCCTTCGACATCGGTGCCGAAGCCATTCGAAATGTTCTCGAACGTGTAGGTATGGGACAGGTTTCAGGAACAGGTTTTCCAGGCGAGCAGGGTGGCGTGTTGCCAAATCATCGTCGTTGGAGTCGTATCGAGACGGCAACTTTTTCATTCGGGTATGGGCTCTCAACCACTGCTCTGCAATTGGCACAGGCCTACTCGGTTATAGCCGATGACGGCATACGCAAACCCGTCTCCTTATTGAAACTCGATGAAGCCGGTTTGCAGGCTCTTCCAAGAGAACAGGTTATCGATAAGGCAATCAGTAATCAGGTCTTGGCCATGCTTGAAACTGTGGTCGATCCAGCTCGCGGCGGATCTGCCAGAGACGCCAGAGTGCCTTTTTATAAAGTAGCCGGAAAGACAGGCACAGTCCATGTGGTGGGCGAATTTGGTTACGAAGAGAACGTGCATAACTCACTTTTTGTAGGAGTGGCACCCGCAAGCGATCCGAAGCTTGTCATCGTGGTTATCGTCTATGAGCCAAAAGGTGATGAGCATTATGGTGGGCAGGTGGCGGCTCCAGTTTTTTCCAGAGTTGCCTCGGGCGCGATGCGAATTTTGAATATCGCTCCGGATAATCTACCTGAAGAGCAATCTAAGGAGTTGAGTTCACTCTAAGATGAATACGGCTGAACAACTTAATTTCAATGGTGCCCTGCTTGAGCTGCTTAGCGGTCTGGCAACTGTGCCTGACCCAGCTCATCAGGCTGTCAATGTCGTTGTCACTGGCATTCAGTTGGATAGTCGAATGCTGCGCAAGGGAGATCTCTTTCTAGCGTGTTTTGGCCGCAACCATGATGCGAGAGAGTTCATAGGTGAGGCGATAAAAACTGGCGTTACCGCTGTGTTGGCGGAGACCGGTGGTCAGTGGCAGGGCACGCAGATCATTGACGGAATAGCGGTAATTGCGGTCGATAATCTGTCAGCCAAATTAAGCGAAATTGCTGCAAGGTTCTATGGGCATCCCAGTCTTCGATTAAGCGTAATTGGTATAACTGGTACCAACGGCAAGACTAGCTGTAGTCAGTTCATCGCTCAGGCTCTTGCAAACTCGGGGTTCAGCTGCGGGACGATTGGTACTCTTGGTTATGGAGTCTATGGAAAACTTCAGGAAACCCAGCTAACGACACCCGACCCTGTCTTTACGCAGATGGCTCTTGCAGAAATGGTTCAAGGCGGTATCGATCCGGTAGTTATGGAAGTTTCCTCCGTTGGCTTGCATCAAAAGAGAGTAAAGGCGGTAAAGTTTGATACAGCTATCTTTACCAACCTTACCCGTGATCACCTTGATTATCACGAGAGCATGGAAGCCTACGGTAATAATAAGAAGAAATTATTTACTAGTGAAGGCCTCAGCAGAGCGATCATTAATTTAGACGATCCTTATGCATTGTCGGTAATAAATGCTATAGCGCCCAGTGTAGAGATGTACACCTACAGTATTAAAAACTCAGCGGCGACGGTTTATGCGGAATCTCTGACTCTAACTCGGCAGGGATTCGAGGCGCGGGTAGTCACGCCAATTGGTGCGGGAGTCATAAAAGGGAAATTATTCGGCTATTTTAATGTGAGCAATCTGCTTGCGGTGATCAGTGTGTTTGTCAGCTATTTACCGAAGAAAAAAGAACTCGATATTGAGCAGCTTTGTGAACTGGTTTCCGGGCTAAGCCCCGTCGATGGTCGCATGCAAATAGTTGGCGACACGTCTGAAATAACGGCGCTTGTAGACTACGCTCATACACCCGACGGTTTGCGTAGTGCATTAAAAGGTTTGAGAGATCACTTCAGCGGTAACATCTGGTGTGTATTTGGTTGCGGCGGAAATAGAGACAAAGGCAAGCGACCCATAATGGGGGAAATAGCCGAGGCGTTCGCAGATAAAGTCATTATTGCAGACGACAATCCTCGAAATGAAGAGGGCGATAAAATTGTCGAGCATATCCAAAGCGGTATGAAATCACCCGAACAGACCGTAGTGCTTAGAGATAGAGAAAAAGCGATAGCCTATGCCATAGGCAATGCGGAACCAGGAGATGTGGTTCTCGTGGCGGGGAAAGGACATGAAACTTACCAAGATGTAGGTGGAAGTCGATTGATTTTTAGTGATGCGAATCAAGTTCGTCTGGCACTACAAGCAAGAGAAAACAAGTAGTGGGGCCTGCAAATTGATTGGTGATATGGCTTTATCCAAGTTGGCGCAAGAATTGAAAGGTGAATTACTGGGTGAAGACGTGATGTTTTCAAATATTTCCACCGATACTCGATCCATTGAGAAGGGCGACCTATATCTCGCCCTGGTAGGGGACAATTTCGACGGAAACAGTTTTACTGAAGCGGCGGCAAGTTCGGGTGCTATTGCTGCAATAGTTTCAAGGGAGGTTCAGTCCTCATTGCCTGTGCTAAGAGTAGCAGATACCCATGTGGCTCTAGGCAAGATAGCAAACCTGAATCGTCGGCGCAGTGATGCAAAAGTTGTTGCGCTAACAGGAAGTCAGGGCAAAACCACGGTAAAGGAAATGCTGGGAGCGATTCTGAGTGACGCAGCTGAAACTCTTGCCACGGAAGCTAACCTGAACAATACCATCGGTGTGCCGCTTACCCTATTGCAGATAGAGGACAAGCATCGCTATGTGGTCATCGAGATGGGGGCGAACAGAGCCGGTGAAATTGCATTTAGTGTGACGGCTACAGAGCCAGATATTGCGCTAATAACTAATGCAAGCCCTGCGCATATCGAAGGCTTTGGTTCGCTACAGGGCATCGTTGCCGCTAAGGGTGAGATTATCGATGGACTAAAGAACTCGGGCATCCTGTTGCTCAATGCCGACGATAGCTACGTAGAAGACTGGGTGCAGCGAGCGGCGGATAAACAGATTGTACGATTCAGTCTGAGCAATGCAACGGGAGATTCGCAGTACTTTGCATCGTCACTTGTAGAAGGTGAAGACGGGGCTAGTCAGTTTACGCTGCATACACCGCGTGGAGAACAGGCTCTCACTACTCATTTTATGGGTAAACATAATGTATTTAATGCCGTAGCTGCCACGGCCGCGGCGATGGAAGCCGGTGCTACTCTGCAGAACGTGGTACGGGGGCTGGTGAGTTTGCATCCGGTAGCAGGAAGATTGTCGCGATTGTCTGGATTGAACGGAAGCTACCTGATCGATGATAGTTACAACGCAAGCCCCGGATCTTTCTTTGCGGCTATCGATGTATTGTCGGGTCTTAAAGGGCAGAAGATTCTAGTGATGGGCGACATGAAAGAGCTGGGCGATGATACAGATTCTGCGCACAGTAGTGTGGGGCAGTATGCGTCAAAATCTACTATCGACGAAGTTTGGGCTGTAGGCGAAAAGTCTAAATTGGCAGTCGATGCTTGCGCAGCAAAAGGTAGACATTTCGAAGACAAAAAAGCACTTATCGCGGCGTTAATTGCCATTTCGAGCCCAGGTCTGACGATGCTAATTAAAGGTTCGCGCGGGGCCAGAATGAATGAGGTTGTCACCGCTCTGAAGATTGACGGAGAATCAGAATGATAGTTTGGTTATCAGACTACTTAATCCAGTTCGACAATATTTTTTCTGTTCTTCAATACATTACGGTGCGCGGCATCTTTAGTATTTTAACGGCGCTGGGAATTTCGTTGCTTATCGGTCCGACCATGATTCGACGATTGAACTACCATCAGATCGGACAAGTGGTACGCGATGATGGTCCACAGTCGCATCTGAGCAAGGCTGGCACTCCGACAATGGGTGGGGCGCTAATACTAGTGAGTATCGCTCTAAGCACATTGTTGTGGGCCGACCTTGCGAATCACTATGTTTGGGTGGTTCTTCTTGTCACCGTGCTATTTGGTGCGATTGGTTGGGTAGACGATTATCGAAAAGTCTTCCGGCAGAATACAGCCGGTTTGTCGGCGCGCTGGAAACTTTTCTGGCAGACCTCTATTGGCCTGGTTGCATCGATTGCTCTGTATTACACGGCGTTTAGTCCTGTTGAGACCAGTTATATAGTGCCGTTCTTCAAGGATGTATCTATTAATATTGGCATCATCTATATCGCCCTGAGTTGTTTCATCATCGTAGGCTTCAGTAATGCAGTAAACCTAACCGATGGTCTCGATGGCCTCGCGATACTGCCCACTGTGATGGTTGGCGGGGCTCTAGGAGTTATCGCCTATTTGGCAGGTCACGTGGAATTCTCAGCCTACCTGAATATCCCTTACGTCGTTGGGTCTGGGGAAGTAGTTATCTTTGCAGGAGCTCTGTTGGGTTCCGGCCTGGGGTTTCTTTGGTTCAACACCTACCCCGCACAGATTTTCATGGGCGACGTAGGAGCGCTTGCGCTCGGTGCTGCTCTAGCTGTTATGGCAATTGTCTCCAGGCATGAAATTATTCTTTTTATCATGGGTGGCATCTTTGTAGCCGAGACAGCGTCGGTAATTATTCAGGTAACTTCCTTTAAGTTGACCGGAAAGCGCATATTTCGGATGGCACCGCTACATCATCACTTTGAGTTGAAGGGTTGGCCAGAACCGAGAGTTATTGTTCGATTTTGGATTATTACTGTCATGTTGGTGCTGTTTGGCTTGGCTACCTTGAAGCTACGCTAAATAGATACTTGGAATAAGACTGGATGGCGACTGACAACGACGACCGCCTTACCATTATTGTTGGGCTCGGTGATACCGGCCTTTCCTGCGTGAGGTATTTCACTTCTATAGGTGAAAAAATCAAGGTGGTTGATAGCCGAGAACAGCCGCCTGGATTGCTAGCTCTAAATGAGTTATTTCCGGATGTCGAATATGAGTTGGGCGAGTTTAGATTGGAGACCTTGTTGTCTGCAAAGCAACTAGTCGTTAGCCCTGGTGTGAGTATACGTGGTGCGGCTATAAGTGCGGCAATTGATGCCGGTATTTCGGTTACCGGTGACATCGATATTTTTGCGAAGCAAGTAAGCGCGCCGATCATTGCGGTTACAGGTTCAAATGGTAAGAGCACGGTAGTAGCAATGCTGGCCGAGATACTTAGAAGCTCCGGAAGGAAATTTGGACTTGGCGGGAATCTGGACGGCAAGAACTTCAAGCCGGCTCTAGACCTGCTAAGTGAGACTAGTAAGGATTTGTACGTGTTGGAATTGTCTAGTTTTCAGCTGGAGACGACAGAAGAGTTAGGTGCCGAAGTGGCTACTATTCTAAATCTTAGTGCGGATCATATGGATAGGTATGAGGGGATAGAAGACTACCATCAAGCCAAGCAGAAAATTTTCGCTGGCAGCAAGCAGATAGTGGTCAATCGCGATGACAAAGACAGTTATCCGCCGGAAGCAGCAGACGCGACAGTCTGGGAGTTTGGGTTTGGGCGTCCTGGGGTAAACGGTCTCGGCGTGTTGGAGGAAGGTGGCGATAAATATGTTGCTTACCAGTTTGAAAAGATTGTCTCTGTAAGTGAGTTGAAGGTTTTTGGACAACACAATATTTCGAATGTGCTGGCTGCGGTTGCACTGGCTATGGCAGTAGATATCGATATGGAATCAATTAGAAAAGCAATTAGAGCGTTCGCTGGTCTGCCACACAGGTGTCAGTGGGTGGCTAAAGTTGATGGTGTCGATTTCTATAATGATTCAAAAGGAACAAACGTAGGCGCAACAGTGGCTGCCGTTGAAGGTTTGGGCGAGCATATTTCGGGGCATATAGTCTTGATCGCCGGCGGTCAGGGGAAGGGAGCCGACTTCTCTGCGTTAGTGCCGGCGATGAACAAGTGGGGGAAGGCAATTGTGTTACTAGGTCAGGATGCGGTGGAAATGGCGGGATATTTTGATGCCGATATTCAGACTTACTTCGCAAGCGATATGGATAATGCCGTTGAGATCGCCCTACAGCAGGCTAGTAATGGCGATGCGGTGCTGCTTTCGCCGGCCTGTGCCAGCTTCGACATGTTTGAAAATTTTCAGCACCGAGGGTTCTCGTTTATAGAATCTGTGGAGACTTTACAATGAGCATGGCCAGAGCAGTGATGCCCAAGAATAATCTAGTCGATTCGATTCAGCCGCGACCGTTGAACAGTATCTTGCTGTGTACGTTTTTGTTGTTGTTTATTGGGCTGCTAATGATGACTTCCGCATCGGTCGAGATCGCCAGTAGTCAATACTCTGATCCGTTTTTCTTTCTTAAGCGCCAGGTAATATTTTCTATCGTCGGTGTATTCGTGCTTGCAGTCACCTTACAAATTCCCGTCGCAACTTGGCGAGGTCAGAGCAGGTATTTGTTGATGGGCTCTTTCGTGCTTCTGTTGTTGGTGCTGGTTCCGGGAGTTGGAGAGTCGGTCAAGGGCAGCACCAGAAGAATAGATCTGATTGTCTTCGATCTGCAGCCTTCGGAATTGGCAAAAGTATTTATAGTTGTCTATCTAGCAGCATACATGGAAAGACAGTTGGATGAAGTCAGGGAGAAATGGTCCGGCTTCTATAAACCCCTGTTAGTAGTTGGGGCGGCAGTAGCCTTGTTCCACTTTCAGCCGGACCATGGAACGATGGTGATCCTTACGCTTACTGCCTTGTGTATGATATTTCTCGCGGGGGCCAAGGTTTACCGCATCTTCTTGATGCTGACATTATGCTTAGGTGGGATCGCACTGTTGGCTGTCATGAAGCCGTATGTTATTGATCGAATCACCTCCTTTCTTGATCCCTGGGCTGTTGAGAATGTCACCAATGGCGGGTACCAGCAGGCCATGGCACAGGTTGCATTCGGTCGTGGAGAATGGCTCGGTGTCGGTTTGGGAAACAGCATACAGAAACTATATTTTTTGCCTGAGGCGCACAACGACTTCGTGCTGGCCATCATCGGCGAAGAGCTGGGTCTGATAGGTGTGGCTACGGTAATTCTTCTCCTTTCGGTTCTCATCTATAAAGCATTTGCTATTGGGCAGAAAGCGCAACAAGAGAATCGCCTTTTTGCCGCATTCTTCGCCTATGGCCTTGGCCTGCTTTTCGCTGGTCAGACGATGATCAACGTAGGGGCCAGCATAAGTCTGCTTCCGGTAAAGGGCTTAACGCTTCCGTTTCTTAGTTATGGTGGTGCGAGTCTTATTATGAGTTTCTTCATGATTGGGCTGTTGGTTCGCATTCAATATGAAACCGATAACAACATCGACGATAAGGGTGGGGTATAGATGACTATGCCCAGGGAAGACATGACGGTACTGATCATGGCTGCCGGCACTGGGGGGCATGTATTCCCAGCGTTATCGATTGCCCGGAAATTGCGCAAGCACAACGTCCGTACCGAATGGATGGGAACGCATCAGGGTATGGAGAATCAACTGCTTGAGGGAACCGGTATTAAGATTCATGCCGTCTCTGCGAAAGGTCTCAAAGGTAAAGGGGTTGTTCGCCTCTTATTTGCGCCGTTCATGCTAGTGCAGGCGCTTATTCAATCTATACGTGTGTTGTCTAGTGTAAATCCTGATTGCGTCTTGGGTATGGGTGGCTTCGTTTCCGGACCGGGTGGCCTCGCAGCAAAGATTACAGGTAGAAAACTGGTAATTCATGAGCAGAATGCAGTTCCTGGTTTCACCAACAAGTTACTCTCGAAGATCGCCAACTTAGTGTTTGAGGCTTTTCCAAATACATTTCCTGACAGCGATAAAGTGCTCTACACGGGGAACCCATTGCGTAGCGAGATTGCTGAGCTCGCAGAGAAGCCGCGACAATATGAAAAATCATCGAGGTCGCTGCGGATTCTGGTTCTCGGGGGAAGTCAGGGTGCGCTCGCGATCAACGAAGTGGTGCCAGAATTGATAGCTGACTGGCCAGAACAGAACCGTCCCCATGTGCTTCATCAGTCAGGTGAGCGAACTCTGGAGGAGACTCAGGTGCTCTATAAAGATAGAGGTTTGAGCTCGGTTGAGGGAGTAGAAGTCGTTCCCTTTATTAGCAATATGGCCGATGCCTATGGCTGGGCCGATCTGGTTATCTGCCGTTCCGGCGCGAGTACAGTAAGTGAGATTGCCGCGGTTGGTCTGCCCTCGATATTGATTCCCTATCCTCATCATAGTGATCAGCAGCAGAAGCACAATGCGAATTGGTTGGTAAGTGCGGGTGCCGCATTTCTACTGGAACAAAAAGACCTTACGCTAGCTACGCTAAGGTCATTACTGCTCGACCTGCACACAGACCGAAGTAAATTGCAGAAGATGAGCGATGCGGCGAGATCAATTTCGATCTGCGATGCCGACGAGTTAATCGTGTCACGTTGTATGGAGCTGGCTCATGCATAGTGCGGCTAATCGACATATTATTCCCGAGATGCGACGTATTAATAAGCTGCATTTTGTTGGCATAGGTGGCGCTGGCATGTGTGGCGTGGCCGAAGTGTTGCTCAATCAGGGTTATAAAATCAGCGGGTCTGACCTCAAGGAGTCGCCGAATACTGAGCGGCTAGCATCGATGGGGGCGGAAATCTTTTTCGGCCACGATGCGAAAAATGTAGAGAATGCCGACGTTGTGGTTTATTCGAGTGCCATCGATGAGCGAAATCCGGAAATAAAGAAGGCAATCAAAGACTCGAAGCCGTTGATCGCGAGGGCTGAGATGTTGGCGGAGTTGATGCGCTATCGCCACTCCATTGCGATTGCCGGCACCCACGGCAAGACGACGACAACAAGTATCGTTGCCTCGGTATTGGCGGAAGCTGGTTTCGATCCAACTTTTGTGATCGGAGGCTTGCTGAATAGTGCGGGCACTAACGCGCGGCTGGGGGAGAGTAGATACCTGGTGGCTGAGGCTGACGAGAGCGATGCTTCCTTTATGCATCTGCAGCCAATGGTAGCAGTGGTCACCAACATAGAAGCGGATCATATGAGCACTTATGGGGGTGACTTCGAGAACCTGAAGAAATACTTTGTCGATTTTCTCCATAATCTCCCGTTTTATGGCTTGGCCGTACTTTGTATCGATGACCCGGTAGTGCGCGAAATATTGCCACGCATATCCAGGCCAAAAATCACTTACGGTTTTGCCGAAGATGCGGATTTTAGAATAACGAATCTGACACAGCAGCAACACATTACCGAATTTGAGATCGTCAGAAAGGAAGCGAAAGACTCGGTGAAGATCTCGCTCAACATGCCCGGCCGCCACAATGCCTTAAATGCGACTGCGGCGGTGGCAATAGCAACTGATGAAGGGATTCGCTCAGAGGATATACAAAATGGCATTAAGAAATTCTCAGGAGTATGCCGTCGTTTCGATGTGCAGGGAGAATTCGAGGTTACAGGGGGAACGGTCATGCTTATCGATGACTATGGCCACCACCCAACAGAGGTCGCCGCGACGCTGCGTGCTCTGCGTGAAGGCTGGCCTGACAATCGACTCGTTATGGTCTACCAGCCTCATCGCTATAGCCGCACTAAGGACTTGTATGAGGATTTTGTGGAGGTGCTGGGTGAGGCTGACGTTCTGCTTTTGCTTGAGGTGTATTCGGCTGGGGAGAAGAAAATCGCCAGCGCGGACTCTCGAAGCCTCTGTCGCAGTATCAGATTACGCGGAAAAGTCGATCCTGTGTACGTCAAAGAAGAGTCTGAGGTGCATGAAATATTGAGTGAGCTAATTCTTCCCGGAGACATAATTTTGACGCAGGGAGCCGGAAGTGTGGGTTCTTTGGCCAAACAATTGGCAAAAACCGGGTTTAAGGCTTAATTAATTGATTTTTATAGAAGATTTTTGCATTTAGCGGTCAAGAAATTGAGAAATGAGAACGATAAATAAAGAGAATATTATCGCAAATTGCGGACACGTTCTGGTGCTTAAAGGCGGGACGTCAGCAGAGCGTGAAATATCCCTGTTAAGCGGGGAGGCTGTCTATCAGGGGCTGCTGCGATTGGGCATAAATGCCAGTGTTCTGGATGTGGGCGATAGCGTTGTCGCAGACCTGCAAAGTGTAAAGCCGGACTTGGTCTTCAACATGCTGCATGGGCAGGGTGGAGAAGACGGAACAATGCAGGGGCTTCTTGAGTTACTCAAGATTCCCTACACCGGAAGTGGTGTGCTGGCGTCGGCACTTGCCATGGACAAGGTGAAAAGCAAGTTGATTTGGCAGCGATTGGGTTTGAACACTGCCGATTTTGAAATGCTAAGTGGGGACACTGATTGGCAGCTGGTAATCGATAGATTTGAGGTCGTCGTGGTAAAACCAGTAAATGGTGGTTCAAGCCTCGGCATAGCAATTGTGAAAGACGCAGCCGGCCTGCAGCAGCAGTTTGAACTGGCGAGTAAATTTGATTCAGAGGTAATGGCAGAGAAGTGTATTGTCGGCAAAGAATTTTCAGTAGGTGTGATAGATGATCATCTGCTTCCGGCAGTGCAGCTGAGTACTAAGAGGGAGTTCTTCGATTTTGACGCGAAATACATCGATGAAGACACCGAGATAATTTGCCCTGCTCCGCTAAGTGATGATCAGCGGCAGGAACTTAACGAACTGGTAAGTGCTGCGTATACAAGCCTTGATTGTAAGGGTTTGGCCAGAGTGGATGTTATGCAAGATCAAGGCGGTGCTTTTTATCTTTTGGAAATAAATACGATTCCTGGCATGACCGATCACAGTTTTGTGCCAATAGCAGCGAAGAAATCAGGAACGAGTTTCGACGAATTATTATTAACTGTGTTAGAGCTAAATCAGGCTGCGAGTTAAACAATGGCAACTGTAAGTAGAGCAATTAGGACTGGAAGCGGCATTCATTCTACGCGCCGCAATTCTCTGTCGGGAAACCAGCCGCTCAAACCTAAGGCTTCTGGCAGGCGAGCGCTGATTGTGTTGTCTGGCCTGGTGGTCAGTGCCGCTTTGTTGCTAGCTCAGAACAAGGCAACTGTTTCTGGCTTCCTGAACCGACCGGTTAGCAAGGTTAGGATCGAAAATCAGTGGCAGAAAATCAGCGAGGCCGAGGTGGGTACTGTTCTAGCTCCTTTTATGGGGAATGGTTTTTTCGATTTCAATGTTGGGCTGGCAAAACAGCAGTTGGAACTTCATCCCTGGGTCTTGCAGGCATCGGTTAAGCGGATTTGGCCGGACACTTTATCTCTGCTCCTTACCGAGCAGGTAGCTATAGCCCGCTGGGGTGATCAGCAGCTATTAAATCAGTACGGCGAAATATTTCAGCCAGATCGAGTCAGTGAGTTGAACTCACTGCCTCTGCTAACGGGGCCGGAAGATAGTCAAGAGACAGTCATGCTTCAGTACAAAAAACTCAATCAAGTCTTATTTCCAGCGGGTCTGCGGCTTTCTGGTTTAAGCCTGAGCAAGCGTGGTAGTTGGGAGTATGTGCTCAACGAAAATATGAAAGTTGCTGCCGGCAGGGAAGGCGTATTCGAAAAGACGCAACGCTTTGTGGATTTTTACAAGAGTCAGCCCTCAGAGCAGTCTTCTCAATTCCTCTCAATTGATTTGAGATACGGAAACGGTATAGCGGTTAAAGATATTGAGTCAGATTTTACTGGAGTGGCAATTCTGTGAGTCAGTTCCACCAAACTCAGTTACATCAAACAATGTGCAATTTTTTCGACGACACTTGCCTGGAGAATTCGAGCAATGAATGAATCAGCAAGCGAAAATATGATTGTCGGGCTAGATATCGGCACCTCAAAGGTTGTAGCAATAGTCGGAGATATTAACTCTGACGGTGGTCTGGATATTGTTGGTATTGGCAGCCATCGCTCGCGCGGTCTTAAGAAGGGGACTGTGGTTAATATCGAATCGACAGTCGAATCTATTCAGCGCGCGATCGAGGAAGCCGAGCTCATGGCAGGTTGCCAGATACATTCTGTCTACGCTGGCATTGCGGGCAGCCATATCCGCAGCATGAATTCTCATGGAATCGTAGCGATTCGAGACGGTGAAGTTATGCGGGCTGATATCGAAAGAGTGATCGATGCCGCGCAAGCCGTAGCGATTCCTGCAGATCAAAAAGTTCTTCATATTCTTCCGCAAGAATACATTATCGATTCGCAGGAAGGCGTTAAAGAACCCCTGGGTATGTCGGGTGTTCGTCTCGAGGCCAAAGTGCATCTCGTTACCTGTGCGATTAACGCCGTGCAGAATATTGAGAAGTGTATTCGTCGCTGTGGTTTGGAGACAGATGAGATTATATTGGAGCAGTTGGCATCAGCCTACAGTGTTCTTACCGAAGATGAGAAAGAGCTCGGCGTGTGTCTGGTTGATATCGGTGGGGGTACGACGGATATCGCGATCTTTACCGAAGGAGCCATTCGTCATACGGGCGTAATTCCAATCGCAGGTGATCAGGTAACGAATGACATCGCCATGGCGCTGCGAACGCCTACAGAAAATGCTGAAGAGATAAAGATCAAATATGCCTGTGCGCTCACTCAGTTAGCGAGTGCCGATGAGAACCTCAAAGTCCCTAGTGTCGGAGATCGCGCCCCTCGGGAGCTTTCAAGACAGGCGCTGGCTGAAGTTGTCGAGCCGCGTTACGACGAATTGTTTACCCTGGTGCAGGCAGAGTTGCAGCGAAGTGGATTTGAAAACCTTCTCGCCGCGGGCATTGTACTCACGGGTGGCACTAGCAAAATGGAAGGTGTCGTAGATTTGGCAGAAGAAATATTTCATGCGCCTGTTCGTATAGGAGCGCCTCACAATGTTAACGGTTTAGCCGATATTGTAAGAAACCCGATTTATTCTACTGGAGTTGGGCTATTGCTGTATGGCTTGAAGCAGTATCAAGAACGAGGTGGTATCGAACCGAAGCGCGAGCCGCAGATTCAAATTGTGGACCGAGTCAAAAACTGGTTCCAGGGAAATTTTTAATCTTAACAGTCAATAACCAATACAGAAAAAGAATTATTAATGAGGGGGCTATATGTTTGAATTAGTCGAGAACGTTGCGCAGAGCGCTGAAATCAAAGTTGTCGGTGTTGGCGGTGGCGGTGGAAACGCAGTGCACCATATGATCAATAATCAGGTAGAAGGCGTGGAGTTCATTTGTGCAAACACTGATGCTCAGGCGTTAAATAATCTGAAGGCCAAGACTATATTGCAGATGGGCAGCAATATCACTAAGGGTCTTGGTGCGGGTGCTAACCCCGAGATCGGCAGACAGGCAGCGTTGGAAGACAGGGACGAGATCGCTGAGATTCTGTCTGGCGCCGACATGGTGTTTATTACGGCTGGCATGGGTGGAGGCACAGGAACAGGCGCCGCTCCTATAGTCGCTGAAGTCGCTAGGGAAATGGGTATTCTGACAGTAGCAATAGTTACTCGACCTTTTCCCTTCGAAGGAAAGAAGCGCTCAAAGGTTGCCGAAGAGGGCATTCGTCTGCTGACTGAGCAGGTGGACTCACTAATTACCATTCCTAATGAGAAGCTGCTCGATGTATTGGGCAAGGAAGCCTCTTTGCTCGACGCGTTCAAAGCGGCGAACGATGTGCTGTTGGGTGCCGTAAAGGGCATAGCGGATCTAATTATGAACCCCGGCATGATCAACGTCGATTTCGCCGATGTGAAGACAGTGATGTCTGAGATGGGCATGGCTATGATGGGCACCGGAGCAGCAGTTGGTGCCGACCGAGCCCGAGGGGCAGCTGAGGCGGCGATTCGAAGCCCGCTCTTGGAAGATGTGAACCTGCAGGGTGCGCGCGGTATTTTGGTGAATATTACGGCCGGCGAGAATTTGTCTCTTGGTGAATTCTCGGAAGTAGGTGACACCATTGAGGAGTTTGCATCGGATGATGCCACTGTAGTCGTGGGCACCGTGATTGATCCTAGTCTAAAGGACGAGATGCGAGTTACTGTTGTAGCAACTGGTTTGGGCGATCTGCATGCGCGACCCACTAAAGTTGTGGACAACACGGATAGAGAAATTACTACGGACTATCGGCAGTTAGATAGACCTGCGGTAATGCGCAACCGCCAGGGTTCGGGGCGCGCAGCTGCCGCGGCTGCCGCGGTAGTCGGCTCAGATACCGATATGGACTATCTCGATATACCCGCTTTTTTAAGGAAGCAGGCGGACTAGCTGTTGTGGGATATCGGGGTAGGATTCCTACACGGTATTCCTCAATGCAGAGGGTTTTGGAACAGCTTCGCAGGGGTGGTGGCAGTTAAGTTTCAGGGTATTCCCCTATTGGATTTCCCTTATTGGGTTATTCCCTGAATTTTGCTACCATGCCACAACTTTGTTAAAGGTCGTCATTGTGAGCAAAATTTTCGCCATTTCGGGTCTGGCATTAGCAGTCAGTAGAGAGGGCGGGTTTGTATTTTCAGACACGGTTTAAGTGCCTAGAATCGCAATGTAGCATGACACCGCATAACTATTGCTTGATCGAATTTCATGTTTATTCTGACTAATACCACGCGAAGCGAAGACCTATGCTGAGACAAAGAACCCTGAAGAACGTAATTCGAGCCACGGGCGTTGGCTTGCATACCGGCGAAAAAGTTTATCTGACTCTCAGGCCCGCCCCGGTAAACAGTGGCATTATCTTTACCCGTGTGGACTTGGACGTACCTGTTCAGATCGCAGCCAGGGCCTCAAACGTTGGAGACACTACGCTCTCCACCTGCTTAGTGAAGGATGACGTCAGAATCTCTACTATCGAGCACTTAATGTCTGCTCTTTCAGGGCTGGGCATTGACAATGCCTTTATCGATGTAAGTGCGCCAGAAGTGCCTATCATGGATGGCAGTGCAGGCCCCTTCGTTTTCCTTATTCAATCAGCCGGCATTGAAGAGCAGTCAGAACTAAAGCGCTTCATCAAGATCAAGAAACCACTGCATCTGGAACATGGCGACAAAGCCGTGAGCCTCGAGCCATTTGATGGCTTCAAAGTCAGTTATACGCTGCACTATGATCATCCTGTCTATAAGAAGCACACGAAGAGTGCGACCATCGATTTTTCAAGTACCTCCTTCGTTAAAGAAGTCAGCCGAGCCAGAACCTTCGGTTTCATGCATGAGTTTGAAGAGCTACGTAATAGAAATCTAGCTCTGGGTGCGAGCATGGATAACGCCATCGCAGTGGGTGACTATAAGGTGCTAAACGAAGATGGTTTGCGTTATGAAGACGAGTTTGTGAAGCACAAGATCCTTGATTCTATTGGAGATTTATATCTTCTAGGCAATAGTCTCATAGGTGAGTTCAAGGGATATAAATCTGGACATGCCCTGAATAATGCATTATTAAGAATGCTCGAAGTTAATGAAGATGCTTGGGAAATAGTCAGTTTCGATAAAGAGACAAATGTGCCAATTTCCTACATGAAACCAGTGTTGGCAGCCTAAGTCTGGCGTGCTATCCTAACTAGCTGATTTTAATAAAAATTAATCAGAATAATTAATAGTTGGGCGTTGAAGTTTCTTGATTAGCCCCATTGTATTAGTAGGCTTGCTGAGAATTTCGCTTAAACAATGAAAGTAATTCTAGTCGACCAGCGTCATGGTCACACTAAAACTATAGTCCTTAAAGGCTGGCTGAAAGGTCTCCTGTCCCTGTGCCTGCTCGGAGCACCCGTTGCTCTGGGCTATTTCGGCTATGAGCTCGCTGTCTCTGGCAACAAGGGCGTCTTCAGTGAAGAGTCTGCGCAGAATTGGGAGCGCCAGATTCGAATTCAGACTGAACAAATTTCCGAGATAAAACAAGAGTCTGAGCAACAGATCGAGGCCCTTACTATTCGATTAGCCATGTTACAGGCGCGATTGGTGCGTTTGGATGCAGTGGGTGAGCGCATTACGACCATAGCCAAGCTCGACAACGGTGAGTTTGACTTCAGCGACCCGATTACCCTAGGTGGCCCGGCAACCGGTGTTGGCGAGTCTTATTCCGCCGCTGGCTTCATGGATGCGGTATACCAACTGGAGCGTCAACTCGAAGATCGTCAGCAGCAGTTAGAAATTCTAGAAGGCTTGATGACCGATCGCAAGATTCAGTCTGATGTCTTCATAGCCGGTAGGCCCGTTGATAAAGGCTGGATAGCATCTCGTTTCGGGCAGCGTCTAGATCCGATCACTGGCCGTCTTGCGTTCCATGGTGGAATAGACTTCACTACTGGAAAATCAGGCGCCGATATCAATACCGTGGCGGCTGGTGTAGTAACCTGGTCTGGCCCACGCTCGGGCTACGGCCTAATGGTCGAAGTGAATCACGGTAATGGTTTCACCACACGCTACGCGCACTCCGAGAAGTTGTTTGTGGATGTTGGCGATATCGTAATGAAGGGACAGAATATCGCGCTAGTTGGTTCAACTGGCCGATCTACAGGGCCTCATGTTCATTTTGAGGTCTACAAGAACGGTAGAGTCGTCGACCCTGCCGCCTATATACACCGCACAGCTAGATAATCACCGCCTTTTCGAAAGCCAATCTAATTGGCCTGCAGAGCCTGCGTGCTTGGAGCGCTAGGGTTGTTGGGGGCTAGCGTACTAAATCTATACTAATTGACAGAACACTATGAGCATATTTAACAAAATATTTGGCAGTAGTAACTCGCGCAAGATAAAGAAGTTGCAGAAGGTCGTTGATCGTATCAATGGACTCGAGCCTTCTTTAGAGGCGCTTTCCGACGATGAGTTAAAAGCTAAAACAGAAGAATTCAAGCAGCGTTTCGATTCTGGCGAGTCGATGGAAGCACTGTTGCCTGAGGCATTCGCGGTCGTTCGAGAAGCGGGCAAGCGTACTTTGCAAATGCGCCATTTTGACGTGCAGATGATTGGCGGGATTGTGCTGCATGAGGGCAGTATCTCAGAGATGAGAACGGGTGAGGGTAAGACGCTAATGGCTACCCTGCCTGCCTACCTGAACGGGTTGACCGGAAAGGGCGTTCACTTGGTTACGGTGAATGAATATCTGGCAGAGCGCGATGCGAACTGGATGCGCCCCCTCTATGAATTTCTTGGCCTTAGTGTCGGCATTATTGGTTCGGGTCAATCACCCGAGCTTAAAAAAGCTGCCTATAACTGTTCCATAACCTATGGCACGAACAATGAATTCGGTTTCGACTATCTTCGTGACAATATGGCGTTTCGTCTCGATGATAAGATGCAAAGAGAACTTAATTTCGCAATAGTCGATGAGGTGGATTCGATTCTAATCGATGAGGCGAGAACTCCGCTAATTATCTCCGGTGCGGCGGAAGACAGTTCGAAACTCTATACAGCGATAAATCAGCTTGTACCTAAGCTAGAGAAGGGTATTAAAGCTGAGAAGTCCAAGATGGAGATGATGGATAAGAGCTTTGTGCCGGAGGAGTCTGGCCACTTCACGGTAGATGAGAAGAATCGCTCGGTAGAACTTACCGAATCTGGTCACGAATTTGTTGAACAAATCCTAATCTCAAAGAAACTTCTCGAAGAAGGCGACTCTCTTTATTCTGCTACGAATCTGTCTCTGCTCCATCATATCCATGCAGCCCTAAAGGCGCATCATCTATTTAAGAAAGATATAGAATACATAGTACAGAACAAGCACATCGTGTTGATCGACGAGCACACGGGTAGAACGATGGAAGGTCGACGCCTGTCTGAAGGCCTGCACCAGGCGCTGGAAGCGAAAGAGGGCTTGGAGATTCAGAGCGAGAGCCAGACACTGGCTTCGACTACGTTTCAAAACTACTTTCGTCTATATAATAACCTGTCAGGTATGACCGGCACGGCGGACACCGAGGCTTTTGAGTTTTCTCAGATCTATGGGCTTGATGTGGTGGTGATTCCTACTAATATGCCAATGATCCGTGTAGATGCTAACGATCTCATCTATCTCTCCATGGATGAGAAGCTTGAGGCGATCGTGCGTGACATCACCGAGATGAGCGCCAAGGGCGCCCCCGTTTTGGTAGGTACTGCCTCAATCGATACGTCAGAAACGTTGTCGAATTTCTTGAATAAGGAAAACATTAAGCACGAAGTGCTTAATGCGAAATTCCACGAGCGCGAGGCGCAGATAATCGCCGAGGCAGGCAGGCCTGGCGTGGTGACGATCGCCACGAACATGGCCGGTCGTGGCACGGATATCGTGCTCGGTGGCAAATGGGAGTCAGAAGTCGCCGAATTGGAGAATCCTACACAGGAGCAGATTGCGAAGATAAAGGCCGACTGGCAGCTGCGTCATGATCAAGTGATTGCTGCAGGTGGATTGCATATCGTCGGTACCGAGCGTCACGAATCCAGGCGTATCGACAATCAGTTACGCGGCCGTTCCGGAAGACAGGGTGACCCTGGCTATTCCAGGTTCTATCTGTCTATGGAAGACAATTTGTTGCGCATTTTTGCTACCGATGGCGTGAAGAATTTTATGCGCCGCCTGGGTATGGAAAGAGGCGAAGCCATAGAGCATGGCATGGTGACAAAACAGATCGAGAAGGCGCAACGAAAAGTCGAAGGCAGGAACTTCGATATTCGCAAACAGTTACTGGAATATGACAATGTGGCCAACGATCAGCGCACGATTATCTATCGACAACGCAATGAGCTCATGGCCAGCGATGACATCTCCGAGCTTATAAAAGAGATGCGCACTGAAGTGGTTGGCCAGATTGTCGATGATTACATACCACCGCAGAGTGTTCCCGAGCAGTGGGATGTAGAAGGGCTGCAACAGGCGATCGATACCGAATTCGCCACTCATCAGAATATCCAGCAATGGCTTGATGAGGATGATCAGCTCTACGAAGAGCAATTGAAGCTGAAGATCGATGAGATACTAACAGCGGATTATGCGGACAAGTGTAGGGCGGTTGGCGATAAGATGCGTACCTTCGAGAAGCAAATTACTCTGCAAATCCTTGATGGTCTGTGGAAGGATCATCTGGCAACCATGGATCATTTACGCCAGGGTATTTTCTTGCGCAGCTATGGCGGCAAGAACCCCAGACAGGAATACAAGCGGGAAGCCTTTGCACTGTTTCAGGATTTAATGACGAATTTACAGCAGGAAGTAGTGAAGGTGTTGAGCCACGTTAAGATTCGTCAGGAAGACGAGGTCGATGCTATCGAACGGCAGCGAGAGCAGGAACGCGCCAGGGAGCGCGTAAACTTTCAGCATCAGGCTGTGTCTGCGCTGCCGGATCAAGCGTCGGCAGAAGCTCCACCAGCTGGACAAGGCCAGGCGGAAGGCGAGAAGGTCGCTCCCTTTGTTCGAGAAGTGGCGAAGGTAGGGCGTAACGAGCCCTGCCCCTGTGGCTCTGGCAAGAAGTATAAAGTCTGTCACGGCAAGATTGGTTAGCGCCCCGCCCTATGGGTGTTAGCAACGCAGTGACAGGATAGGCGCAGGATAGAAGGGATAAGAAGATGGCAGTCGGCCCAGATAGAGAAGACAGAATAGCCGCAGTCGAAGGAATTCGGCTAGGGGCAGTCGAGAGCCACATTCGCTATGCCAAGCGACTCGACTTGGTCCTGGTTGAAATTGCTGAGGGTTCTACCACGGCTGGTGTCTTTACTCAGAATGCATTCTGCGCAGCGCCAGTTCGAATTGCGAAAAAACATGTTGAGGCAGTTGCAAGTCGCTATTTTCTAATTAACACCGGTAACGCAAATGCGGGCACAGGTTCCAAGGGTGAGGCTGCCGCCATGGCGTGCTGTGAAGCTCTGGCTGAGCTAACAGATACATCAGCGCAGCAGGTTTTGCCCTTTTCTACAGGTGTTATAGGCGAACAACTGCCCTATGAAAAAATCCTAAACTCCCTGCCAGCGTTGAGTGAAGCCTTAGCCGAGGACGGCTGGCTGTTGGCGGCTAGAGGAATCATGACTACCGACACCCGGCCAAAATTATCTTCTGCCAGCCTCGAGATCGAGGGCGCCAAGGTAAGGCTAAGCGGCTTTGCTAAGGGCTCGGGTATGATCCGTCCTAACATGGCTACTATGCTCGCCTACGTATTCACCGATGCTCGCATAGCTAAGAATCTTCTCGATGAGATTCTAAGCAGAGCAGTAAAGAGCTCTTTCAATAGAATAACAGTGGATGGTGATACGTCGACTAATGACTGTTGCATGTTGGTTGCGACAGGTAAGGGTTCTCTAGAGATCAAAGACTTGCAGAGCGAGGCCGCCAAAGAATTTCAGAGTGAGCTGAATAGGACTTTTGAGCAGCTGGCCACCGACCTAATTCGTGATGCCGAGGGTGCAACTAAGTTTATAACCATCGAGGTTGCCGGGGGCGCATCCGAACAGGAATGTCTGGCAGTGGCCTATACTGTAGCAGAATCGCCACTGGTCAAGACTGCATTCTTCGCCTCCGACCCAAACTGGGGCCGCATCTTGGCTGCAATTGGCAGGGCAGGAGTTATAGACCTGGATCTGGAGAAAGTAACTGTGGCGCTGGGAGATACCTTGTTAGTCTCCAGCGGGGCTGTAGATGAAGACTACAGGGAAAGTGCTGGGCAGGCCGAGATGGACAAGGATGAAATCTGGGTCAGTATTAATCTCGCCCGTGGGCAGGCTAAGGAAAAAGTGTGGACGTCCGATCTGTCCAGTGAATATGTGCGAATCAATGCCGACTACCGTAGCTAGTCGATGTTCCTCCAGGCTGTAACCGAATCTTAGAAATTCTGCGCAGTAAGATCTTAGACAATCAATGAGAGCCTAGCCTTGAATCAAATGGATCCTGTTCATGTTGCTGTCGGAGTCCTTCGCAATGACCAAGGTCAGGTGCTTATTTCGCTGCGAGCGGACGAAGCTCATCAGGGAGGTCTCTGGGAATTTCCTGGGGGTAAGGTGGAGCCGGGAGAATCGGTAGAGCAGGCTCTCAGCAGAGAGTTTGAAGAGGAGCTGGGGATTTGTGTTCACAGCTGCACCCCGTTCATCCAGATAAGCCATGACTATGAAGATAAGTCTGTACTGTTGGATGTCTGGAATGTGCAAAGCTTTTCTGGCGTACCCAGAGGTAGAGAGGGGCAGCAGATAGAATGGCGAGCTCAATCTGCCTTGTGTGTGGATGATTTTCCCCGGGCAAACGCACGTATTATCCGAGCGCTGCAGCTAACATAGAGCATCCTACCGCTTGCTCGAAGATCTCAAGCATTTATAACACGGCGATGACGACTTCGTCTGGTTGTCCCCTGTCTTGGTCAAAGATGAGCGTCAGCAGTCTCCGTTGTCTGGCCGGTATGCTCGGTAAATATCCCCGGCCTGGCCCTGAGTATTTTGAAACCTATTACTCAACGCTCAGCAAGAAGCATGAATGTTGGTAATGCGGATGGTTATGTGACGTGGGTCACTGAGATTTCCGCTAACTTATTGAAAATATGGAATTAGTTTAGACGTTCTTGCGCTAACATAAACGAGTCCAGAATTGCCGGGCTTCACAGAAACATCAGGAATTACTATGTCTCAGAAGAAGGTATTGGCTTATTTAGTAGCATCGTTGCTGTTGGCAATGAATGTGGTCTATGCGGATACAGCCATACTGGTCGCCGATGGTGTGCTGGTTTAAAAGAACCCCGAGGTTCAGGCACCGACCGAAGAAACACCAGAAGGGGAAGTTGTGACGCCGGATGCACCTCCACTGATCGATTCCGCGACAGACGCCTCTTATGTTAGTACAGGTGGCTGGGCCGTTACCGGCAAAGATTTTATTGATGCAGCTGTGGCTGTTTTTGACTTCAGTTCTACCGCTAGCGTAAGTCAGGCGACATTGAGTTTACCTATAGAATAAGTCTTCGCTCAGAATGACGCCGCCCCAGTAAAGATCTTTATGTACTCAGACGATGGAGTGATTGAATATACCGACTACTCATTGGGTTTTGTTGCGGCAATTGCAGAAGTCGATGCAGTAGGTCTTACTCAGATTGATATAGACGTAACAGGAGCTGTTAATTCAGCCTTGAAAACCAGTCAGTTCGTGGCTTTTAGGGTTCGCAGTGGGGTGCTGCCAACGGCTGTCTTGGCAACGAGCCTTCCTGCTTGGACCGGCGTCAAGTTTCGTTCAAATTACTCACTCTCGTTCACGCCGGGTGCGGCTCCAGCCGTGGCGAAAGATGGTGCCCGGTTCGACGGCTTTACTCTAGAGGTTCAAAATGTAGATGTGCCTAGCATAGGCGAAGTGGCTCTGCAGATGCAGATGGTAGATGCGAACGAGCTAATTTTTCAATTAACCGAGGCTGCAGTTCCGGGGGCTGGGACACCTGCACCGCCGCTATCGGGCGTTGACCTGTTGAACTGCAGTGCGTTCTCGCCTCCTCCGGCAACGGATGTTGCCGTTGGGGCGTCTAGCTACTCGGTCAACTCAGGTATATTGGATGTGCCCAGTGTTAATTTTAACAACGAGCAACTTGCGTTCAGGTTGGAGTATATTGAAGGATCAGATCCCCTGTTGTTTGAAACGCTAAGCATCGGTGCGGTTCAGGCGGGGCCTGCCGACGGGGCGATCTCGGCGTTGGGCGGTGGTCTGCTTACTGAACCTAGCCAAGACTTCGTGCCGCTCTGTCACGGCTGGGTGCTGATTGGAGACTCGATACGTAATCGAGTGGTAGAGAGAAATCTGATATCCGGGCAGACAGGGAAGACCTATTCGTTCAGTCAGAAGCCGGATCAATTCACGGTGGATGAGGAAAATGGTGCGATCTATATGACGGTGCACCCGGAGACGAAGAGACTTTATAAGCTAGATCTGAATACCGGCGCGATCACATACAATTTTGTTACGCAGAATATAGCTGGATATGACTACAGATGGGCGCTGAGAGATCTGGCGCTGGGTGAAGATGGTAATGTCTTTGCTCTCATGTATGATCCTATCCAGCAAGATCCAGGTAATGGAGTGCCTTTTTCATCCTCTGGACTATGGCTAGGCTTGTTTAACGGTTCAGCTGGTTTCCTGACCGAGAGTATTCCCTTGGAAGATCCGGTGAGAGTCGAGTACGACCCTGTGCTTGATCATGTGTTTCTCGCCACGACATCAAATCTGGCGACCTTCGATTTTGATCCTGGAACCAACACCCTTACCTTTGTGCCAGGCACCGACATCGGCGTGGGTAGTGCTTGCACGGACTTCACTACCTCGCCGGATGGCACTAGAATCGCCTATAGCTGCCCGAACGGTAATCGCAGCACTCAGGACTTTAGCATTGTTGATATGGCTCCAGATCAGTATTTCAACTCTGACGGCGAATGGTTCCTAGGTAGCTCTCCGGTGAGCGCGACCTTTAACAAAGCCGGAACGATTCTGATCGCCACAGATAACGATAAGCTCTACTTCTTCGACGTAGTGACCCATCTTATTTTGGAGGATTTTGAGTTAGGCTTGTTGCCGGGAGAGTCCATTAAGAAGATTCGTCTCTCGCTAGATGGCCAATACCTCATCGTCTTTCTCAGCAACGAGTTACACGAAGAGAGCAGTAAATTCTATTGGATGCCTATGCCAGCGATCACCGGCACACCTTTGTAGGGAAACCTTCAGGGGTCTGCGCCTTATTGATCGTACTCATCTTCGACAGCGGGATAGACTGGCTGTCCAGGTATGCTGTTGCGCTCGCTGGTCCATCCCCCAAAGTCTATTAGCTTGCAGCGTTTGCTACAGAAAGGTCGATAGCTATTTTCTTCTGTCCAGGCTACTGCTTTCTTGCAGTTAGGGCAGTCTACAGTCTTAATCTTTGTGCTCATTATGTTGTGACGATTCCTCGATAGTGGTCATGTAGTGCCTCGATGTGCTCCTTCAGCTGGTTTAAGTTGCCTTCGTTAGAAACCACATCATCTGCGCGTCGGATCCTTTCATCTCGGCTAATTTGAGCGGCGATAATAGATTGAATCACAGCCTTATCGCTACCGTCTCTTGCCATTGCCCTGGATAGCTGCGTCTGCTCATCCACATCTATTACCAAAACTCTATCCACGAATTTGTGTTGCTCAGTCTCAAAAAGCAGTGGCGATTCGAGAATAGTATAGGCCGAACTGGTTTCTGTCAGTCGTTCCTGAAGTAGCTTGGCAATAAGTGGGTGGAGTAGATTTTCGAGCCAGGCCTTAGCCTCGCGATCTGAAAAAATTATCTTTCGTAGCGCTGCCCTGTCGAGGGATCCTTCGGTGCTCAGAATGTTCCTGCCAAAGTGTTCTGCAATTTCTTCTAGTGCTGGCTGGCCCACCGCTACAACTTCTCTAGAGAGCTCGTCTGCATTTACAATCTGCACGCCTAATGATCTAAAAATATCAGCTGCGGCGGATTTTCCACTACCGATGCCTCCGGTAAGGCCGACTATATAATTCTTTGCCGCGTGCATTCGAGCTGTTTCCAAGAAGTGATAAGAAGCTATGTATTATCAGCCAACAATATTGTCCATATAGAATGCGCTAAGCTGGGGACCCCAAATGATCATGATAAATCCAGCACCGGCTAGAAATGGCCCAAAAGGCATGGGCGCAGATTTATCCCTGCCCCGGAGTACAATCATTCCGATACCAATCACTGCACCTACCAGTGAGGAGAGTATTATTGTGGGGAGCAGGCTCTGCCAGCCCATCCATGCCCCTAGGGCGGATAGTAATTTAAAGTCTCCATAGCCCATGCCTTCTTTACCTGTGGCGAGTTTAAACGCCCAGTAGAAGGCCCATAGCACAAGATAACCGGCAATAGCCCCGATCACCGCATCACGCAGGGTGACTCCGAATCCTAGATCGAGTGTGTTGACGAGTAGGCCAAGCCAGATTAGTGGAAGGGTAATATTATCTGGAAGCAGTTGGTGATCGAAATCGATGAGCGTGAGCGCGATCAATGACCAGGTAAAAAAGAGCAGGGCTAGAGTTAGCCATGTGGCACCAAAGTAGATCGCGACCAGACCGGAGAGAACGCCGCTGACTAATTCTACTGCCGGATAACGTATAGAAATTTTAGTTTTGCAGCTAGAACACTTGCCGCCAAGAAACAGATAGCTTAAGACAGGCACATTTTCCCAGGCTCTGATCTTGTGATTGCATAATGGGCAATGGGAGTCGGGTTTCTGTAGGTTGAATACTTCGAAATTGGCAGAGGATTCATTATTGTCTGGAGTTGGGTTCTCAATTTCTAAATAGTCACAGCACTGTGCGCGCCAGTCGCGCTGTAACATGATGGGAAGACGATAGACAACCACGTTGAGAAAGCTCCCCACTAACAACCCTAATATAATACAGACTGTTAGTAGAAAACCCGGGCTTGCTGAAAGAAGGTCAAATATCTCCATATAAAAGTATAGAGACTACATTACCGCGCCGAGCTGGAAGATAGGCAGATACATCGCAATCATCAGGCCGCCAACCAATACACCCAGTACAGCCATAATCATAGGCTCCATCAAGGCAGTAAGGCCATCGACTGCGTTATCAACTTCAGCTTCATAGTAAACTGCGCACTTATCCAGCATGCCATCCAACGCTCCCGACTCCTCACCGATGCCAACCATCTGAGTAATCATGACAGGGAATAATGTCGTATTCTTAATGGCGAAATTCAACTGCTGCCCAGTAGTCACATCATCCCTGATTTTTCTGGTTGTTGTAGAGTACACAATATTGCCAGTGGCTCCGGCTACGGACTCTAAGGCATCCACCAACGGCACGCCTGCTGAAAATGTGGTTGACAGCGTTCGAGTAAAGCGGGCGTAACAGGAAGAATCCAAGATGGGGCCTACGATGGGCAGCTTCAATGAAATTCTATCTACCATGTCGGCAACAGCTTGCGAACGGTGCTTGGCTTCTTTGAATGCATAGCCACCCACGCCCACCGCAATAAGTACTTTCCACCAGTGCGCTATCGCCAAGTCTGAAAGACCCAGCACAAACTGTGTAAAGGCTGGTAGCTCCGCGCCAAAGCTGGAGAATGTTGTGGCAAACTGGGGTACAACTTTAACCAACAGAATGCCAGTTACAACAAGTGCAACACAGACCACCGCAATGGGATAGTTCATCGCTTTCTTGATCTTCGCCTTCAATGCTTCTGATTTTTCTTTGTAGGTTGCCAGGCGGTCAAGCATGGTCTCTAGGGCGCCCGATTGCTCACCAGCATCAACCAGGTTGCAGGACAGATCATCGAAATGACGTGGGTGTTTACGTATGCAATCCGCAAAATTATTACCAGCCGCCACGTCGTCGCGAATTTGGCCAACCAGTTCTCGCATTGACGGGTTTTCGAGGCTCTCCCCAACAATCTCGAATGACTGAACCAATGGAATGCCCGACTTCATCATCGTCGCTAGTTGGCGGGTAAAAATGGCAATATCGCTAGGCTTAATCTTCTGTTTTCGGGGCCCGAAAAGGTCCTTCGCCTTGCGCTTAACTTTAGTGGGCGATACGCCCTGCTTGCGTAATTGAGCCTTTACGAGTGCTTGGCTGCTGCCCTGGATTTCGCCTTTGGTTTTGTTGCCTTGCTTATCCGTACCTTGCCATAGGTAAGTGGTTTGTACTGCTTCAGTAGCCATACGGCACCTCGCCAATTAATCTGCTCGTTAGATTGCTCTGACTATACCACGACAGCGCAGAATTATGTATTAAGTCAGTCTGTTAGCCTCTTCTAGACTGATCAGTCCTTGTGCGACTTTGAGCAGGGCAAACTGGCGCAGATTCAGTAATCCCTGCTTCATCATGTGTTTGCTGAGCCTGGTACTGTTTCTTCCAGACATGATAATCCGAGAAATCCTCTCAGAAATAGGAACCACTTCAAATATTCCAATTCTTCCCTGATAGCCGTCATTGCAGTGGTTGCAGCCTTTAGCCTTATAGAAGGCTTTGGATTCTAGTGATTCACCAGTAAACCCTTGCTCTATAGGTATTTTTTCGGATATTTCGACGGTTTCTTTACAATAATCACAAAGCTTGCGCGCTAGCCTTTGGGCGATGATGAGAGTGATTGTGTTAGCGAGATTGTAGTTAGGAATGCCCATGCTTTTTAGTCTATTGAGGCTGGCCGCGGCGCTTAGGGTGTGCAGGGTGGTTAGTACTAGATGTCCCGTCTGTGCTGCCCGTAGGGCGATCTCCGCCGTTTCCAGGTCTCTAATTTCTCCCAGCATGATAATGTCGGGATCCTGCCTTAGAATCGCCCGTAGTGCGCTGGGGAAGGAAACGCCTGCTTTTGAATTTATCGCGAGCTGATTGACTCCCTCTAGGGTTATTTCCACAGGATCTTCTACAGTGGAGATATTCTTTGAAGATTCGTTCAGGGCGTTTAGCCCCGTATAAAGTGTCAGGCTCTTTCCACTACCTGTTGGTCCGGTTACGAGTAAAAGGCCTTGGGGTTTCTGCAGAGCGTTGAGGTATTGCTCCTTCTGGGCAGTAAGCATGCCTAACGAGTTCGGATCAAAATTTGTGTGGAGAGGATCGAGAAGGCGCAGCACAATCTTCTCTCCCCAGAGGGTGGGCAAGCTGTTTACCCTGACATCGATTGTGCGGTTACTTGTGAGTCGAATCCGAATGCGACCGTCTTGTGGAGCCCGTCTTTCCGAGATATCCAGATGCGCCATTATTTTGATACGTGAAGCGAGACGTGCGCTGAGTTTTACCGGCGGGTGAGTCATCTCCTATAGTATTCCATCTATGCGAAATCGCATGATGATTTGGAGATTTCTCAATCTATTCTGAATCCCCTAAGCACACTTTTTTCAGTTTTATTTCTTTTGGGGCTCGCGGGCGTGAACTGGTTTTTGCGAAAGTCGCAACCCGTGCTGTTTTTCGGAGTTGGATGGTTCTTCGCCATGCACCTCTTTGAATCTAGCTACATACCCCTAGAATTGTACTTTGAGCATAGAAATTACATGTCAATGATTGGTCCCATAATGGCCAGCGTTTGGTATTTGAACGTGCTGTTGGAACGTTCGATGCTGGCGTATTGGAGGCGAGCTGAAATTTCACTGTTTGCCTTTGTGCTGGTTTTTATGGTTTGGCAGATTTGGCAGATTTGGCAGAACTCCAGTCTGTGGGGTAGTAGGGGGCATCTGATAACCTACTGGGCCTTGAATCAACCCAATTCTAACAGGGCGCAGAGCAGTGATTCTGATTTCCTTGCAGCAAATGGCTTTCCCGAAGAGAGCCTGCAAAGGCTGCGTAGGGCTCATGAGCTGTACCCTAAAGAAATCACTACTCTGTTACACATGTGGAATAGGGCCTGCGTGAGTGGAATGGTCGCTCCCTATAGCCTCACAGAAATTAAAGATATGGATGGCCTGCAGTACCATCACAATGACGTCAACTTTCACTTAAAGGAGTTGGTACAAAATTTGACTCTGAACAAGTGTAGCTCTCCAAGCCCGGAGAGTGTTCTGGCGATTTTTGACATCATTGGTGAATTCCCGCTCGCGGATTACCGAAGAGCCTCCTATCATGCGCTCTACTCAGATTTATTCGTGCATTATAGGCAGCTCGATCCGGCTCTGATTCAGTTGCGCTACGCATTCGAGTATGAAGCGGATCCGCAGATTTTGATTCGTCAGGCGATGCTGAGCGTATCGGCGGGGCGGAATTCCGATGCGCTAGTGTTTCTTGAGAGGGCGAGAACGGCTGATAGTAAACAGTCCCTGTTACGATCCTCTGACAAAGAGGAAATATTAAGGATAGAAACCGACATTAATAATTTTTTGCGAGAAAATCAGTAATGCTTGCCTAGGATTCAATATGACCCAAATAGATATAAACTATTCGCTATCGATAGTGATTCCAGCAAAAAACGAAGCAGAAAACTTGAAGGGATCCTTGCCTCGGTTGCTTGCTGTGGTGGCGAATGCAGAGGTGATAGTCTTAAACGACGGATCTATCGATGATACGCTTGCTATCTGCGAGTAGCACGGTGTTACCGTAGTTACTCACCCCTACAGCAAGGGAAACGGGGCCGCCATTAAGACTGGAGCAAAATCAGCGAAGGGTGAGGTGATCGTATTTCTGGATGGGGATGGTCAGCACAAGTCCGAAGACATACCGCGCTTGTTGGAAAAGCTCGCCACGGGATATGACCTGGTGGTGGGGGCGAGGGGTAAGCAATCCCAGGCAGATTCCTTTCGCGCAATAGCGAATGGTGTCTATAACTGGCTGTCATCTGCAATTACCGGTCATAAAATTCTAGACCTAACATCGGGGTTTCGGGCGGTTAAGGCGGACAAATTTAAAGAGTTTCTGTATTTGCTTCCAAATGGTTTCTCTTATCCTACAACGAGTACGATGGCATTTTTCCGGGCGGGCTATTCGGTGGGCTATATGCCCATTCAGACAGGGCAGCGGCTGGGCGAAAGCCATATCAGTCTGCTTAAAGATGGTATTCGGTTTCTGCTTATTATATTCAAGGTCGGCACACTGTATTCGCCAGTGAAAATATTCTTGCCTATAGCTGCCGTTTTTTTTGGCACAGGAGTGCTCAACTATATTTACACCTATACGACTCAGGGTACCTTTACAAATATGAGTGCGGTGCTATTGATGACGGCAATCATTGTGTTCCTTATCGGGTTGGTGTCGGAACAGGTTACAGCGCTGATGTACAAAGACAGTGACCGGGACTAGCGACTTTGCGCGAAAGCGGTTGCCCTAAGAGGATTATGGGTTCAAGCGCCCACCTAGGCGGCATCTGTTCAATAGAACAGTGAGAATTGCGACGTGCCTCTCCTTTCTCAGATGAGTCGGTGTATCAGTTAAGCTGGGGTTCATTTACGCCGGGTTATAGTGATCCTGTGATATTAAGAGGCTGATTTATAAGGACTTTGTTTGCAAGATCGATGTGGCTGGAGAGACGCGGCTACTTGATATAACGGTCAATGTAGTTTATGTTTACGCGGTTATTGAAACAGTCCAAGTTGTGAGATGATTTAGGTTGTAAATGATAGCCGCTTGCGAGAGTTGTAAAGTATTTACCTTAAAGGATAGCAAGACTGAAACACGGGTTTCACTTTTTGCTGAGGAATTGAAAGATGAAAAATTCGCTGAAAATAATTTTGGCATTGACGGGTCTTGCACTTAGTCAGATTGGTATGGCGCAAGACAAGACTGTGAACGATGGTGTCTTTACAGCGGCGCAGGTCGATGCGGGAAAATTAGTTTATGACAATAGCTGTAGCGCCTGTCACGATATGCGCTTCTACCGAGATATTCTGAAGTCTTATAACAACCAGCCTGTGCTTTGGTTGTGGGAGGCGGTTTTAGGTACAATGCCAGCCGACAATCCCGGCTCTCTGATGCTTGACGAATACACCGACGTGATCGCTTACATCTTGTCTGAGAATGGTTTTCCAGCGGGTGATGAGAAGCTGGACCCGGATAAGGGTATGGACTCAATCAAGGTTCTGAGCCCGTAGCGTCTCGAAATCTAAAAAAGTGCCGAACTGAGTTCGGCATTTTTTTGTATTTTTTCTGTGAAATGCCAGCTGCAGCATTGGCCGGCTCTAGTCCGAACAGTCTTCCAGAATTTTCCTAATTCTACTTTTGTCTCGGGATTCAAGGTCCAGATCATAATTCTTTGCAATGGCATCCCACATCCCCGCGTATTCACACTGAAATTCCTTGCGCGGTAAGTAGCGGTCTGGGCCTCGCTCATTTTTCTTTTTGATCTCCCGTTTCTCAACCAACATGAGGTTAAGAGGGTCGTTTGCAAATTGGAGTTTCTTTTGCGCAGGCCAACGATCGCCGCCATGGGTATGTGCATACATGAGCGGGATAACATGGTCTATATCGACCTGCACGGCTACTTTAAATGTTTTGCCGGTATATTCATCTAGCCATTCACCGGTGCGAACGACGCAATTGCGTGGGTTCGTATAGCGCACTTCAGTTCTGCTGGTGAGGATTAGCATTTCCTGACGAGTCGATTGGCAATCGTTGTCATAATCCACTTCAAAATCCCAATCGTCCGTATTAAAGAACTTCTCTCTGTCACGACGATTGGTCATGAGACTATCTCTGCGCGTTCGGCCAATGCCAAAGGTATCGGGCATTTCACAACCGCTCAGATGGCAGTGGTAGGAACGGCCATAGTAGTGCCCGCCGTTTAAGTCGAGATTGCCGCCATGACTAGAGGCTAAAGCAGGAACAAACAAGAGGCCACAGCTGATAAGGCCTAGGCTGAATGGCTTGAATTTCATTTCTTCTCTCCATTGTTGCTAGTAGAGATCGTTTGGGCCAGCTTCGAGCGAGCTATCACCGTATGAGTAAGGACAGATCGATGGCCTGACAGTTTTTGGTCAGGGCGCCCAGTGAAATATAGTCTACGCCAGTTTCGGCAATAGTTACCAGTCTATCAGTCTCTATGCCACCCGAAGCCTCTAGCTTTACTGTGCCGGCGTTCAGTTCGACTGCAGCGCGCGTTTCCTCGATTGTGAAGTTATCCAGCATGACGATGTCGGCTCCCGCGGTTATAGTCTGTTGTAATTCATCTAAATTTTGTACTTCAATTTCTACGGGCTTGCCAGGGTGCAGGGATTTTGCCTTTACGACCGCCGATGCAATGCTGCCGCAGGCCCGGATATGATTCTCCTTGATGAGGAAGGCGTCATACAGGCCCATGCGGTGATTAAAACAGCCGCCAATTCTAACCGCGTATTTCTGTGCGCTGCGCAGGGCAGGAAGGGTTTTCCTGGTATCTAAAAGTCTAGTCGCGGTGTGCTTTACGAGGGAGGCGTAGTGATGGCTCTGGGTAGCGGTGGCAGAAAGGGTTTGTAGAAAATTCAATGCCGTTCGTTCCGCCGTTAAGATGCTTCTTGCCGAACCGTGTATTGCAACGATTTCCTGATTGGGGCAAAGCGTGGCCCCCTCGTCGATCATCCAATCTAGTAGCACCGAGCTATCGACTTGCTGAAATACCTGTTCTGCCCAGGGGCGCCCGCAAAAGACGCCGGATTCCCTGCTGATTATGGTCGCTGAAAGAATTTTATCTTCTGGAATAAGCTGCGCCGTAATGTCGCCAGTGCCGACATCTTCTTCTAGGCACAGGCTAACAACGTCGTAAATATCTGTAGGAAGAGAAGAGGGCATAGGTTTTAGTTTTCCGGATAGTGTCGAAGCGTCAGTTCATCGCCTCGTTGGCTAAATTCTATTTGGCGTAATGCGCTCATGCCAAGCAGTATCGTATCGCCAAGCATACTTGCAGTAATGCTTGCGTTAACTCCCTCGAGGACAATGTTGCCCAGCATTAATTCATCAATTGTTGTCGAGTAAACCGTAACTACGCCATTCGCAGTAGATGCGCGTGAGGCGTTGCCACGTTGCAGGCCTGCTGCCAGGGCGATTGACTCAGGAATGGCCACATCTGTTGCGCCCGTGTCTAATAGAAAGAGAACTGGCACATTATTAATGGTTCCACTAGCCACATAATGCCCTTGTCGATTCTGAAGCAGTACTACTTCTTTGATACCCGTGCTCAACTCCATCATCAGTGGATTCTGGTTTGGATTTGCCTGCCGCCGTAGCTGGCCCTCAAAAAAGAAGCTTAGACCGATTAGGGCGAGTACGAAACTAAAGATGAGCATGCCCTGGCCAATGCGCTTGCCAGGTTGATTGCCATTGTCTAAAGGGGGTGGGGACATTTCTCAAGATTATGTCTTATCCCGGCAGAAATAGAAAGTTGTGACCCCGGTCATGCTTTGCGAACAATTCTTTTTAGCTAAGCAGCTGAAAAATAAACAGTTATCTAAAAATTCTCAGGTCTGTGAACACTGTCATGCTTTATGGAGTGTCACAGTGATATAAGAAATTTCTAAATTAAAGAAAATGTAACAACACTAAGTAGTTAGCCCTGAAAACATGTCTATAGTCTCAATGGTAAATCAAGCGACGAAACTACAATCAGCGGATTCTGCGTTGATTGAAAAGGCCGGGTGGGCACTGCGCCAGCGTCTGCGTAAACAAATGAATCAGTTGAGTGGCTGCTTCTTCGATGAGGTTGACGACTTTATCTTTGGGGCTGGAAAGCAGGGGCAGTTGGCTGGCGGTAGCGACTACCTTGGAGCCATGCGGGAAATACGGGCTAAACAAGTCCTGTTCGAGGAAACGTTTCTCGATGCGGTTTCAAGTTCGCTAGAGCAGCGTCACGAACATTTCGACAGTCTTGCGCTACGCTCGAAGCAGGCGGAATCACAAGTTATATTCGAAAGTATGGAGACTGGCCTGGCGATGGATGCCATGGCCCGAAAGGCCGGTAAGTATTATTTGCCTTATGTGAAGCAGATTGAAAGCCTCAACTGTGCAATTGAGCCAAAGAAGAGAAGCCAGCTAGTAAATGGCAATACGCTCGTGGCGTCTGTGCTTTCAGGTTTAGTGGCGGCTCAGGGCAAGATCAACGTCGATCTTGAAATTCGATTAGTCTTCATGAAATTGTTCGAGCAGCATTTTCTGATGAAAATGGAGAAGCTTTATCTAGACATCATTAGTATTGTAAACAACATCGATAACAGTCAATTTGTCGAGAGGCTTCACTCTTCATCCTCTTCCTTTCATATGCCAGTCGCTAGTAGTTGTGCGGCGCAGAGAAATACAAAATCGAATGCAGCGACCAGCTTTGAGCCCCCCAAGCCCGAGTCTTCGGCTGTTGAATCTTCAGTGGCAGAGATAGTTCAGAGCGTTCGCTTGAGCGGCGACGTACCTGGCTTCGTAATACAAATGATAGAAGAGCAGTGGCGCATGGTGCTCTTGCTTATAGGCCTCAATAAGGGTGTATCGAGTCTGGCGTGGCAAGAGGCTGAGCACGTACTGCATATACTGGTGGCTTGCACGGCAGGTAAGGCTCAGGTGACACCGTTCGACGAGTCTCTGCTACTTGATAAGATAAGCCAGGGGTTGCGCCTTTTGCGTATGTCCGCAACTGATGCGGAGCAGTTCGTCAGTTCTCTTAAAGAATATTTTTCCGCAAGATTGTCTGGGGCAAAACCTGATAGCAATGATGTCGAGGTCGAATTCATTATTCCTATTGAGTCTGAGGCAACGCTAAGCCCCTCCGGCGAGAGTATACTCAATGCTGATGATCTAAATGAGATTGCGCAGCTTATTAGCGGCGAGCCGGTTAACGATGATTATGCTCAGAATGAAGAACAGGCTCAGCTGATGGATTGCCTGTCATCGGTCGATCTCATGCACTCCGGTTGCGCTGTACAGATGTGGATCAAGGGCCGGCCTCACGATTGTGTTGTTACCAGAAGCGAGTCGGGAAACAATGTATTCGTTGTTACAAATTCTATGCATGGGACAACGGATAGACGTATCGCACTGACGCGCAGCCGCTTGGGTCTGGCCATCTCTATTTGTCGAGGAGAGATTCGCCTGAGCCGCAGTGCCAAGGATTCACTGGCGAGTAGCGTTACTCCCTTCGAAAGCAAGGCCTAGAACTACAGTCATTTAAACAAGCCCATAATATCCCCCATCAGACAGGCCTGAATTCTGTGGTAATATCAGCTGCCTGCGCGGTGTTTGTAGCTTAAGTAAACCGCGCGCAACTTAACTTACTTGTTTGCTAGGCCGTTGCCATGGAACTCTCTATCACCAACGACATCCTGGTCGGTGCCGATATCATAGAGTCGCCAAATCAGAATGCGCGGCCCGATAACACCGATATTGAGTTGTTAGTCATTCACAATATCAGTCTCCCCCCTGGCGAGTTTGGCAGCCTCGCAATTCGGCAGTTTTTCTGTAACGAGCTCGACTGTAATGCCCATCCCTTCTATGGGGAGATAGCAGGCCTTCAGGTGTCGGCTCATCTCTTGATTGATCGCCAGGGAGCGATTACCCAGTTTGTGCCCTTCAGCAATCGAGCCTGGCATGCGGGTGAGTCGGAATTCTGTGGCAGGGGCAACTGCAACGACTATTCGATAGGCATCGAGATGGAAGGTACTGATTTCGAGCCTTTTACCGAAAGTCAGTACCTCAGCCTAACAGCGGTAACCAAACTGCTTCTTGCTGCATACCCGGCGATGAGCGCCGATAAGATTGTGGGCCACAGCGATATTGCACCAGGTAGAAAGACTGATCCCGGTCCTCACTTCGATTGGGGTCGATACAGGCAATCCCTGGCGAGTTAGCCGCCAGAGAGCAATTCGGCGTATGCATCGCGAGACATGGAGTGAAGGGTTCGAATGAAATTTTTAGTGATTCTGATTTGTTTGATGGTCAACTATCTGTGGTTGAAAGACCTCGATAGGTTTGATGATGGCTGGTTCTTCCGCTTCAGGGGGCGCGTCGAGGGTTGGTCATCGGGCCTCGATGAGAAGATGCCACTGGGCTGGCTCGCCGCGTTCGCTATTATCTATGGCGTTCCATTGCTATCTCTCGCCATTATTTTGTTTATTACCGAAGATAGTGTCTTCGGCTTGGTCACCATGGTTGTGCATATATTGGTCTTGCTGGTGGCTTTCGATCGAACCCAGCCCGGACAGTTAGCGAAGGACTTTCTCGAGAAGGGGAAGAACTCAGATATGGCATCGAGTCTGGAATTTCTGCAAAAAGAGTTTAAAGCATCGAGCCTGCCTGGCGAGGACGACAGGTATGCCATCGGTAAGTATTTTAGCAAGCAGCTTAGCTATCGCAGCTTCGAAAAGATGTTCGTCATGTTCTTTTGGTACATGTGCACCGGTGCGCTGGGTATTCTATTGTCTTATATCACCTATCAATTGCGAGATAGCCATCCAGAGCAACCTCAGCAGAGGCAGGTCGATCTAATCAGTTTTCTCATTCAACTATTAGAATGGGTACCGCTTAGGCTATTAGCGTTAACTTTTTCCTTGGCGGGAAATTTTGTGCAGTGCTTCGAAAATGTTCGAGAATCGTTCTGGGAATTTAACAAAGAGACGAATAACGCCGATTTGCTTTATGGTTATGCGGGCTGTGCGATCTCGGGAATGGTATTGAACACGCTTACCGATGACGATAAGGGTCAGGAAGCAGGGGGCGTGCCGGATAGAGAGTCCGCAGAAATTCAGGCTATATTGGGATTGCTTGAGCGTAGTCAGGCGATCTGGCTGAGCGTACTTGCTCTAATCACAATTGTTGGCTTGTAGATGGCAGACTACTCTAGATTACTAAATTAATTACTTGAGTAAGTCTCTTGTAAATGTAGTTTTTTCGCCTTTGGACGACTACTTAGGAATTAAGGTGGGCTGTATTGCGGTTGTATTTCTGCACAACTAGCTAATAATTAAGGGGGAATAGAGAATTTGGCAAGAATATGGAGGTGCTGCGGTTTATGTAGTAATACTACAATCTAATGCATTCCAAAATAGAAAAACAGGCACAATTGGGGTAGAATTACGCCTGCTTTGTAATTTATTTACACAAACTAGTCGAGTCTTCTAGGCTCTTGATGGATGCGGAATTTATAGATCATGACTCAGCAAAATGATGGAAACCCGGAAGAAACCAGAGAATGGCTTGATGCTTTTCACTCTGTAGTAGATGAAGAGGGCATCGATAGAGCTCAATACCTGTTAAATCGCCTTTCAGATCAAGCAAGCTTAGAGGGTGTAGTCACTTCCTCCGGCTCAGTTAATACGCCTTACCGCAATACAATATCTCCCATGAACGAAGACCGCATGCCGGGAGATATGTTCATGGAAAGAGAGATTCGCGGCATCATTCGCTGGAATGCGCTGGCCATGGTTATGCGCGCTAACGAGCGTGACCCTGGCATTGGCGGTCATATATCCACTTTCTCTTCCGCTGCCACCCTCTACGATGTGGGCTTTAACTATTTCTTCCGTGGTCCAAGTGAGGAGAACGAAGGCGATCTGATCTATTTTCAGGGGCATTCATCACCGGGCATTTATGCGCGTTCCTATCTGGAAGGGCGCATGGATGAGGCCAAACTGGACAGATTCAGACAGGAAGTAAATGGAGACGGCCTCTCTTCCTATCCCCACCCCTGGTTGATGCCAGATTATTGGCAGTTCCCGACAGTATCCATGGGGCTAGGCCCTATACAGGCTATTTATCAGGCGCATATTCTAAAGTATCTCACCAGTCGCAAGTTAGTAGACAACAGCAATCGCAAGATATGGGCATTCCTCGGCGATGGCGAGACTGACGAGCCAGAGTCATTGGGTGCGATTAGCAAGGCGGGTCGAGAGAAGCTGGACAATCTAATTTTCGTTATTAACTGCAACCTGCAGCGACTGGATGGCCCGGTGCGTGGTAACGGCAAGATCATTCAGGAGTTGGAAGGTGTATTTCGTGGGGCAGGCTGGAACGTAATTAAAGTCGTTTGGGGTCGCCACTGGGATCCACTGCTTCACGCCGATAAAGACGGCATACTTCAGGCGCGCATGGACGAAGTAGTCGATGGTGAATATCAAAACTACGTCAGCCGTGGCGGAGCCTACACCCGTGAGCATTTCTTCGGTAAGAGCCCTGAACTTTTGAAGATGGTCGAACACCTTTCAGATGACGACATCATGGCGCTCAACCGCGGTGGACACGATCCGTATAAGGTCTATGCGGCCTATGCCGAGGCAGTGCAAAATAATGGCAAGCCTACGGTTATTTTGGCCAAGACGGTCAAGGGCTATGCCTTTGGTGATACCGCAGAAGCGCAGAACGATACGCACTCGGTAAAGAAGCTAGACATAGAAGGCTTGAAGAAATTTAGAAACCGGTTTGGCATACCAATAAAGGACAAAGATCTCGAGTCGGTCCCTTACTACAGGCCTCCGGAAGACAGCCTGGAGCTGACGTACATGCGGCAGATGCGCAGCGAGCTGGGTGGGCCTGTTCCACAGCGGCGCATAGATACCCTCCCGCTGGAAATTCCGGGCATGGAAGCATTTGAGAACCAGACTAAGAGCAGCGGCGACAGAGAGCTATCGACGACCATGGCGTTCGTACGGATGTTGGCGGCGCTTAGCCGTGACAAGCAGGTAGGCAAGCGCGTAGTGCCTATCGTGCCAGATGAGGCGCGAACCTTCGGCATGGAAGGGATGTTCCGTCAGATGGGGATCTATTCTTCCGTCGGGCAGTTATATGATCCCGAAGACTCCAATCAGGTAATGTATTACCGCGAAGACAAGGAAGGTCAGATGTTGGAAGAAGGCATCACCGAATCCGGCGCCTTCTCGGCCTGGCTTGCTGCGGCAACCTCTTATAGCGTTAGCAACTACCCTCTGATTCCGTTTTACATTTATTACTCAATGTTTGGATTTCAGCGAGTGGGTGATCTGTGTTGGGCTGCTGGAGACTCTCAGGCGCGTGGATTCTTGATCGGTGCCACGGCCGGTCGCACGACCCTGAATGGTGAGGGCCTGCAGCATCAAGATGGGCACAGTCACATCTTGGCCTCAACTATTCCGAACTGTGTCTCCTACGATCCAGCCTATGCCTACGAACTTGCCGTTATCGTGCAAGATGGTTTGCGCAGAATGTACAAAGAGATGGAATCGGTCTTTTATTACATTACAACTATGAATGAGAACTACCAGCAGCCTGAACTACCCAAGGGTTCCGAAGAAGGGATTATTAAGGGCATGTATCTGCTAGAGGATGCTGGCAGTAAAGCGTATAAGACAGCGAAACCTAAATCGGATAAGAGGTTGCGTCTGCTAGGCAGCGGCACAATCCTGCGTGAAGTCAGAAAAGCGGCGCAGGTGCTGCGGTCAGACTACGGCGTCTCGGTAGATGTGTGGAGCGTAACTAGCTTCAATGAATTGCGTAAAGAGGCGCTCGCCGTGTCGCGCGAGAATATGCTGCAGCCTGGCAAGAAGGCGAAGATACCGTATGTGACTGAAGTGCTGGCAAAGCAGACGGGGCCTATAGTCTGTGCCACCGATCATATGAAGGCGCATTCCGATCAGATTCGCGAATTCGTTCCAGATACATTCAGGGTATTGGGGACCGACGGGTTTGGGCGCAGTGACAGCCGTGAGCAGCTTCGACACTTCTTTGAGGTCGATTGCAAGTTCATCGTGCTAGCTGCGTTGACTGAGCTTAAAGAGATAGGCGTGGTTACTGCGAAGCAGATTACTGACCACATGAAGAGCAGTGGGATAGATCAGGGTAAACCAAACCCACTCGCGCAGTGATTGAATCAGAGTAGTTGTTGATAACATTCAGGAGCCGTAGCCGGTGTCAATTGAGAATATAAAAGTTCCAGATCTGGGTGACTCCAGTGAAGTAGAAGTAATTGAGCTGCTAGTCTCGGTAGGGCAGTCAGTTGAGGAAAACGACTCGCTTTTGGTTTTGGAAAGCGATAAGGCCGCCATGGAAATTCCTGCGCCTATGGCTGGGGTCGTAAAAAGTATTTCGGTAAACCTGGGTGACCAGGTAAGTACTGGTAGTGAAATGCTTTCCCTCGAAGTAGAAGATGTCGGCAATCAGGAACCCGCAGAATCTGCACCTGCTGAAGAACCCGCTGCAATCGAAGAGGCCGTTGCCGAAGAGTCGGCACCCGCGGCTGAGACCAAGTCAGAGGCGGCTCCTGCTGCAAGTCCGAGTATCCAATCCATCGAAGTGCCAGACCTGGGCACCGATGATGAGGTTGAGATAATCGAAATACATATTAAGGAAAAGGATTCTGTCGAAGTCGATGATGTATTGATCACGCTCGAGTCAGATAAGGCAGCGATGGATGTGCCGGCACCCTATGCTGGTGTTATAGAATCACTGTTAGTCGCGGTTGGCGATAAGGTTAAAACCGGTTCTGCAATAGCAAAGATTATGGCGCAAGCACCGGCGGCGACGCAGGAGCCGGCGAAACCCGATGCTATGGAGGCGGTCGATAGTAAGCCGGCAGCGCAACAGCCGGCGCCTGAGGTTAAGCCTGTCCCTCAAGCTGCTGAGAGCCCATCATCGCCGGCACAAAAATCGGATAAGAAGGTTTATGCGGGCCCGGCAGTTAGGAAGCTAGCCAGAGAGCTAGGCGTCGATCTTACGCAGGTTGTGGGCAGCGGCGCGAAGTCCAGAATTATCAAAGAAGATGTACAAAAATTTGTTAAGAGCAAGATTAATGCGCCGGCGGTTCAAGGTCCAGCCATTTCTGCGGTTCCGGATATCGACTTCAGCCAGTTTGGTGATATAGAACAAGTTCCGCGCAGTAAGCTACACAAGCTTACGGCGGTGAATATGCAGCGTAACTGGAACTCGGTTCCCCATGTAGCTCAGTTTAATGAAATTGATGTAACCGATCTCGAGGAGTTCAGAGCCGATCTGAAGGGTGAGGCAGAGCGTCGAGGCGTGAAGTTAACATTCCTGCCGTTCTTGCTGAAAGCCTGTGCTAGGGCATTGGTGGAATATCCACAATTCAACGTATCTGTGCACTCTTCCGGTGAATTTGTTATCCAGAAGAAGTACGTGCACATCGGTATGGCGGTTGCGACGGAGGCGGGGCTTGTTGTTCCCGTCATCAGAAATGTTGATCAGAAGACGATTTGGCAATTGGCGGAAGAGGTTATCGAACTGTCCAATAAGGCGAAGAATAGAAAGCTGAAGCCGGAAGAGATGCAGGGCGCCTGCTTTACCATTTCCAGCTTGGGTGCTATCGGTGGTACCGGGTTTATTCCTATCGTCAATGCGCCCGAAGTGGCCATTCTCGGCGTGGGCAAAACGGATATTAAGCCGGTCTATATAGGCGCAGAGTTTGTTCCCAGAAAGGTGCTGCCAATCACGCTGTCCTATGATCACAAGGCAGTGAATGGTGTCGATGGCGGCTTGTTCGCTACCTATCTAGGCAAGCTACTTTCTGATGTGAGACATCTGGCACTTTAGAATTTAGGGGGTCGATAGCTAGGCAGTTAGTAGTTAGGCCGGATAGAAAAGGCGATGCTCGCCACTGTATACAGATTGGATTGGGCAGCCGTATGCCTTGCTCAAATTTTCCTCTGTTAGCACATCGCTGCATTTTCCAACCAGTGCTTCTCCTCCTTCTAACAATAAAATTATATTGTCACAGAACCTGGAGGCGAGGTTGATATCATGGGTAGCCATAATCAAGCTCGCCGACGCCTCGCGTACTTTGTCTGTTAGCACTGTCAGTAATTTTATCTGGAAAGCGACGTCAAGGTGATTGCTGGGCTCGTCCAGCAAGAAGATCTCTGGTGTTTGGGCCAGCAGTAAGGCCAGGGCGAGTCTCTGCAGTTCGCCGCCAGAGAGAGTGTCAACGGGGCGCTCCTTTAATGAGCCTAGCTCGAAGATGGCCAGAGCCTGTTCGGCTATCTCTATATCCTTCTCATTATCTAGCAGCAATGACTGTAGGTGAGGGTGCCTGCCAAGCATGACTGTCTCGAATACCGTTGCAGGTAGCGCCTCGATTCCCTGCTGAAACAGGATGCCAATCTTTCGAGCGAGCTCTCTCTGTTTCAGGTCGGCAATATTTTTCCCATCTAAAAGAACGCTTCCCTCGCCTATGACCCTTTGTTTGATGAGGCTATGTAGCAGGGTTGTTTTACCGGCTCCGTTTCTTCCAAGAAGACACCAGCTCTCGTTCGGTTGGATCTGTACGTTCAGATCACGGCAGAGGGTTCTGTTTGCCACTTCTAGAGTTAGGGATGAAATCTGTAAGGTAGCCATGCTATTTCCGGATAGTGGATCTTAAGATTAAGATAAAAGCAGGCACCCCGATAACGGCTGTCACCACTCCCACGGGGAGTTGCTGTGGAGCCACTATGGTTCTGGCCAGGCTGTCTGCTATTACTAGAAAACTTCCTCCTAGCAGTATGCAGGAAGGGATCAGCAACCGATGGTCTCGAGCCCCCAGTAAGCGCAGCATATGGGGGATTATGAGGCCGACAAAGCCCACGGAACCGGCAATCGTCACTGCTGTTGCAGTAAAGACAGAGGCTGAGAAGAAGAGCAGGAGTCGCAGTGCTTGTACGTTGACTCCCAGACTCACGGCGAGCAACTCGCCCCGGATAAGGACATTCAAGGATCGACTCAGCAGTAAGCCTCCTGCCAGTCCGACTATAAGCAAGAGGTAGTGAGCGAGATTGACTCGACTCTGGCTCAAGTCTCCCATCAGCCAGAAAAGCATACTCTGCACGTTATTGGTAGAGCTTGTGGTAAGCAGAATATTAATCACCGCACCCCATCCGGCGGAAACGACCACACCGGTGAGCAATAGTCTGGTTACCGACCAATCGCCAAACTTATTGGCAATGCCGAAGACTAGAAATATCGACAATAGTGCGCCTGCGAAAGCAGCGTTAGAGAGCCAGAATCCACTCGCCCCCAGCAGTATCGCCGAGAGGGCGCCAACTGCGGCACCACCGGAAATGCCCAAGATATAGGGGTCGGCAAGTGGATTGCGCAGTAAGACCTGCATTATCGCACCGGAGAGCGCCAGCAAGCCGCCCGTCACGAATGCTGCCAGGGTTCGTGGGATGCGTATTTCTTGAAGCACTTGCGAATTGAGATTTGACTCAGATGAGAGAATGCTGCCGGCTATCTCTGCCAGAGTGATATCGACGCTACCGCTAAGCAGAGAGAACAGGATGCTTGCCGCAGCGAAAATAAGTAACGATGTCAGCAGCAGTATCTGCTTGTTAAAGATCAAAAGAAGTATCCAGTAATCAGTTTGTCTAGCGAGTAATCGTTGAGCGCAAGTCGGCAGAATTCAGCATTCTCCCGACTTGGTCGATCTTATCATTTAATGTGTTGCATTCACTATTAATGATAAACTGCTCTCAAATCCTGCAACTTTAAGTAAAAGCGGGTTCCAAAAATGCGATGCTCTATCACGGGATAGACAGGAGTTGATGAAGCGATGCCTTCGTTCGATATAGTTTCAGAAGTAGATATGCATGAAGTCAATAATGCTCTCGATCAGTCAAACCGAGAAGTCGGCACACGTTTCGACTTTAAGGGTATCGATGCCTCGTTTGAATTGACCAATGATTCAGATATTTCTGTGAGCGCAGAATCGGATTTTCAGATTCAGCAGATGCTTGAGATGTTACGCGGCAAGATGGTTAAGCGTGGCATCGATATTAAAAGCCTTAAAGAAGGTGATGTGCAGCTGGTGGGTAAGAAGGCGAGTATGATTGTTGTGGTGCAACAGGGCATCGAGTCAGAGATAGCTCGTAAGATTGTTAAGGCGATAAAAGAAGCTAAGCTAAAAGTTCAAACTGCCATTCAAGGTGAAAAACTGCGCGTGACTGGCAAGAAGCGGGATGATCTCCAGCAGGTAATCGCGTTGCTCAAAGAGAGTAGCTTCGGCGTTCCACTACAGTACGAGAATTTTCGCGACTAATTCGCTGCTGGATAGTTTGCGACTATCCCGTGCAGTGATGCGATCTAGGGCTTTCATTTGTCACAACACCTTACATTCATGGAATCTATCGGAGCGCTGAACGACAAGCGTTATCTGACCATATTATTGTTTGGCTTCTGCAGTGGCTTTCCCTATGTGCTCACCGGCTCTGTCCTAACACTATGGCTGCAGGAAACGGGTTTCTCTAGGTCCACCATAGGCTTTATCGGTGCGATTGGAACTGTCTACGCTATTAATTGGATGTGGGCCCCGTTTGTCGACCGCATAAAACTGCCCGTGCTCTATCGCCTATTTGGTCAGCGCCGTTCCTGGATTCTGCTCTGTCAGTTGGCTATAGCCTGTCTTCTGTTTGCGATCAGCCTGGGCGACCCTAGAGAGAATCTGCTTTACGTAACTTTAATTGCCATAGCTATCGCAGCCTTCGGTGCCACCCTGGATATCGCCGTCGATGCCTATCGCATTACGATCTTCTCCCGAGATGAGATGGACGTCAAAATGCCCTATGCCGCGGCGATGGCAACTTGTGGATGGTGGGCTGGTTATGGCTTTGTCGGTGGAGCATTGGCATTAGCCTTGGGCGGCGAGACCATAGGCCTGGAATGGCCTTCGGTGTATCGCTATCTGATATTGTTATACGGGCTTATTATTGCCCTGGTAATTGCATCTCCGGAGCCGGTGATCGAAGAGGCAGATTTGATACCGCAGTCTGCCGGGGACAAATCTACTCATACTATCAAAGCCTGGTTTACGGAATTTTTCGTCGGGCCCTTTAAGGAATTTTTCGATCGCTGCGGGATCCGTCTGGCTTTCTCCGTTCTGCTATTCCTTCTGGTATTCAAGCTTGGCGAGGCTATGGTGGGCCGTATGTCTTTGGTCTTTTATGTTGAAGTAGGGTTCACCACCGATCAGATTAGTTTCTATCAGAAATTTTTTGGCGGTCTGGTAACGGCTGCTTTCTCAATTATAGCGGCGATGGTCAATACGCGGTTCGGCGTAATCAGAGGGCTATTCATAGCAGGTGTGGCGATGGCGGCTGCTAATTTATTGTACGCATTGCTAGCGATAGTCGGGCCAAACATAAACTTGTTTATGCTTACCCTGGTGATCGATAATTTCTTCGTGGCGTTCTCGACTGTTGCCTTCGTTTCATTCGTGTCCTACTTTACTAGCCGCACTTATACCGGAACACAGTACGCCCTAATGGTTTCTATTTCTAATTTAGGTAGAACTACCCTGGCAGCGGGAAGTGGCGCGCTCGTCGATTTTCTCAATGGTGATTGGGCCTTCTTCTTTGTGCTAACGACAGTCATGGTTATCCCCGGCCTTTGCTTGCTGTTGTGGGTGGGTAAACTGATGGAACCCTACCGAATTGAACAAGATGCTCAAACTGCATCCTGATCCCAGCCAAATTTCTTAAGCGAAAACCTGCCGTTTACAAACACGACGCCCTCGGCTTCGAGCCGCGTCTTCTGCGTTTGATATTCACGGCTTTCTTGGTGGAAAGAAAGCTTTCCCTGGGAATTTGCGACGCGATGCCAGGGTAGTTTCGTGTCTTCGGGAAGATTCTTCATCACATTCCCCACGTATCTCGCATAGCCGGGCAGGCCAGCTAGCCTTGCCACTTGTCCATAACTGGAGACTTTACCTCGGGGTATTTGATACACGATTTGCCAGATCTTCTCTTTGTTGTTAAGTGCTGAGTCTTCCATTACAAATAGTTGGCTTATCCGCTATCGTGGTAGAGTAGTGGCATTATAAATTTAACCGAGGGTCGCTGTGCGTTTTCTTTTCATCTTTTTTATCCTGGTGCCATTAGCCGAGATGATGCTGTTATTTGAAGTCAGCGATCGAATTGGCTCGCTATCGACGCTAGGCCTGGTGGTGGCAACCGCGGTTATTGGCGTACAGATTCTCAAGCGACAGGGCTTGGCAACGTTGACCCGAGCGAATCAACGGCTGCAATCGGGGCAGTTGCCTGCGCAGGAAATCGTAGAGGGGATGTTGCTCGCAGCTGCAGGTGCGCTCTTGTTAACGCCTGGATTTATTACCGATACCATTGGCTTTGTCTTCCTTACCGGCCCGCTGCGCAGGCCTATTGCGCGGTCGGTGGTTCGATCCGGCATGGTTAAGGCTATGGGCGGGTCTGGCTCGGGAGCCCATTTTAGCTATCGCAGCCATGGCGGCGCCCAGCAGGGGCGAAGCGGCGGATCTAATGTCTTCGAGGGTGACTACTCCGAGGAGTCGAGATCATTGGGGGATTCTGAGCGATATTCTCAGCCAGATAGCGAAGAAAAAGACTAATAAAAACAATAAGATAAGAACCCTGCCCCTGTTGTAGCGAAAAAAGCCGTAGTAAATGCCTTGAAAGCATTGAATTTCCTACGACTATCCCCATTTAAGTGTCATCAACTAATTTGCGTGGGTCGCCTGAATATAGAGGCCCAGGCTACAGATTGGTACTTTGAGGATGATCGCGTCAGCCACCGGGGCTGAGGTGGTTGCTTTCAGTTCTGTTAATCAAATCGTTTGATTTGGGAGAGATGAATAATGAAGATCCGGCCTTTACAAGATCGCGTTGTCGTTAAACGCATGGAAGAAGAAACAACTAGCGCAGGGGGCATTGTGCTTCCAGGTTCTGCTACAGAAAAGCCAGCACAGGGTGAAGTTATCGCAGTTGGTCCTGGCAAGCGTCAGGAAAACGGAGAAACTCAGCCAGTAGATTTAAACGTTGGCGATACCGTAGTTTTTGGGAAGTATTCCAGTAATACCGTGAAAATTGGCGATGAAGAACTGCTGATTTTGAATGAAAGCGAAATATTTGGCGTTATCGAAAAGTAGTAGATAACCCGTTTCGTTTCCTACAATCAAATAGACAAGACAGGAATTTTTTAACATGGCTAAAGACGTACTATTCGGTGATGCAGCTCGCCAAAAACTTTTAAAGGGCGTAAATGTCCTTGCTGATGCAGTGAAAGTAACACTAGGGCCCAAAGGACGAAACGTAGTTCTGGACAAGTCCTTCGGTGCTCCCACTGTAACCAAAGACGGTGTTTCCGTTGCGAAAGAAATTGAACTTGAAGATAAGTTTGAAAATATGGGCGCGCAGATGGTGAAGGAAGTTGCTTCGCAGACTTCTGACGTTGCCGGTGACGGAACTACTACTGCCACAGTGCTTGCGCAATCTATTTTAAACGAAGGCCTTAAGTCTGTCGCGGCGGGCATGAACCCAATGGACCTAAAGCGTGGCATCGATAAAGCAGTTGTCGCTCTTGTGGAGCAGGTAGGTAAACTCGCCAAGCCTTGCGCAGATTCTAAAGCGATTGCCCAGGTAGGTACAATCTCTGCAAACTCTGATGAGCAGGTTGGTCAGATTATTGCCGAGGCAATGGACAAGGTTGGTAAGGAAGGCGTCATCACCGTTGAAGATGGTTCTGGACTCGAGAACGAGCTAGACGTCGTTGAAGGTATGCAGTTTGATCGCGGTTACCTGTCAGCCTATTTCATCAACAATCAAGACAGCATGAGTGCCGATCTTGAGAATCCACTTATTCTTTTAGTAGATAAGAAGATTTCAAATATTCGTGACATGCTAGGCCTTCTCGAAGGTGTAGCGAAGGCTGGACGTCCACTGCTGGTTATCGCAGAAGATGTTGAAGGCGAGGCGCTGGCAACTCTGGTTGTGAACAATATGCGCGGTATCGTAAAAGTTGCAGCCGTTAAGGCTCCAGGTTTTGGCGATCGCAGAAAATCCATGCTGGAAGACATCGCCATCCTAACCGGTGGTACTGTTATTTCTGAAGAAGTAGGCCTCAGTCTTGAAGGCGCTACTATCGACGATCTTGGCTCTGCCAAACGTGTTCAGATCAGCAAGGAAAACACTACCATCATCGACGGTGCTGGCGATGCGAAAGCGATTCAGGGACGTGTCTCTCAGGTCCGTGCCCAGATCGAAGAGACTTCTTCGGATTATGATCGCGAGAAGCTGCAAGAGCGTGTCGCTAAATTGGCTGGTGGTGTAGCGGTAATCAAGGTTGGCGCAAGCACAGAAATGGAAATGAAAGAGAAGAAGGCTCGCGTAGAAGACGCGTTGCATTCAACTCGAGCCGCCGTGGAAGAGGGCGTTGTCCCTGGTGGTGGTGTTGCTCTGGTTCGAGCTCTGCAGAAGGTTGAAGGACTGAAGGGTGACAATGAAGATCAAAACGTGGGAATCGGCTTATTATTGAAAGCTGTGACTTCACCTCTTCGTCAGATCGTATCGAACGCAGGTGAGGAAGCCTCCGTTGTATTGGATAAAGTTAAGGCAGGCAAAGGAAACTTTGGCTTCAATGCTGCAACTGGTGAGTATGGCGACATGATCGAGATGGGAATTCTCGATCCAGCGAAAGTGACTCGTACTGCGATTCAGGCAGCGGGATCTGTGGCTGGCTTGATGATTACTACCGAGGCAATGGTTACTGAATTGCCGCAGGAAGGTGCTGGCGGTGGTATGGGCGGTGGTATGCCTGATATGGGTGGGATGGGCGGAATGCCCGGCATGATGTAAAAATCGACCGTTGGGGCGGTCTTGAGCCTCCCTGGCTTCGTTGTCTTAGGACTTCCGATGCTCATGTATGGTCTATACACTGCGCTTCGGATTCCTAAGACGCCTCGCCAGGGAGGCTCAATCCTCGCCCCAACGATCGATTTTAAAGACTGGTAGATCGTAATTTTGATCTATAAAAAAGGCAGAACCGAAAGGTTCTGCCTTTTTGCTTTCTGGGTATAACTGTTTGTTATGCGTTCGCTAGGTTTTTGTTGGCGAATTCCCAGTTGACCAGGTTGTCCAGGAAAGAACCTAGAAAGTCTGGTCGTCGGTTTTGAAAGTCTAGATAGTAAGCGTGTTCCCATACGTCACAGACGAGAATAGGAGTCATGCCATCGGTTAGCGGGGTCTCTGCGTTGGCAGATTTGGCGATCTTAAGCGTGCCGCCATCGCTGACTAACCAGACCCAGCCGCTGCCAAATTGGCCAACGCCGCCTGCAACAAATTCAGACTTGAAGTTCTCATAGCTGCCGAATGCCTCATCTATTTTGGCTGCAATGTCTCCAGTTGGAGCACCGCCACCGGATGCGCTTAGGCTATTCCAGAAGAAGCTATGGTTGTAGTGTTGTCCCACATTGTTGAACAATGCTCCGCCTGCTTTAGCAGTTTCTGTTACCAGTTCTTCCAGGCTGTCAGCGGTGGTGTTCGCAGCGGCCAGTAGTTCATTGCCTTTTACTACATAAGCGTTGTGATGTTTGCCGTGATGAAAGTCTAATGTGTTGGCAGACATATGTGGTTCTAACGCTTCTTTTGCAAAAGGAAGCTCAGGTAATTCTAGATTCATAATTTCCTCAATCCATTTTTGATTTACAAATGCAAGGCGAAGACTCGCTCGCTCTCTGAGTTTTATTCAGCAATAAAGGGAGTGTCCTGCAGTGCAACGAGGGAACTATTCTAGCAGAAAATTAGTTCAGGAAAGTGATAGAAGTAGAACTGGGGAGAAATTTCTGAGGCTAAATCGAGTGCTAATTGAAAGTCTGCACGCACCGAATCGGGTTAGGCATTCGGTGCGTGCAGACTTTTATCTTTCTGTTGTCCCGGTTAGAGGAGCTGCATAATGAGTAGCAATACGGCGGTAAGAGCGATACCGCAGTGTATGACACCCACTACGCTTGTCATTGGACCCTGCTTTCCCTTTATTGCATTGAACTCGAGGCCAATAATGATGACGAGGCAGAGGATCTGAGCAATGCTGCTGACGCCATCTTCCATCGACATCGGCAGGCGCCCTGCTCCGCTTAGATGGGCGGACGCACCCATGAAGAACAGCATTGGCAGTGAGAACAGCGTATTTGTTCGTGAGGCTAGGCCGGCTTTCGCGAGGGCTCCAGCGGCCGCAGGATCGGCTTCACCACCAGCAATGACGGCGTCGGTTGAGGCAATAACAATCTGTTGTGCCGGCCAAATGATTAGCCAAACATTGAGGAACATCAGCGTGCCCATCAGCATGCCAATCATAATGTAGAAATTTACAGCAGCGCCCAGGAAGCCCGCTAGCGCTAAGCCTGACAAGAAGGTGAGTAGCGCACCATAGCGAAACCACCATAGGGCCCTGGGGACCAGCTTGGAGATGGCGTTAGATTTCGTGGCTGCATCGGCTTCCTTAAAGAATTCGGTCTGCACGAAATTGAAGTAGTAGAGAATGCCTATCCAGGTCACTCCAGCAAAAAAGTGAATCCAGCGAAACAGATAAGATAGTAGGTTTTCTAATTCCATAGCGGGGCTCCAAGGCTCGTTAATCTAATTATTGTTATACCCCCAGTCAGCTACTGGCGGATGCCAGGGGCTCGAAACGCTCTGTAGGTATGCAATTCGCAGTCTACCATCGGCTATATTACTTAGCTATCAGGTGATTGCGGGATGGAATGCGTCGGTAATTTCTAGGATAATGAGCGACTATGAGAGATAACCACGAGATAGGCAAAATACCTCCAATTGTTCCGGATAGGGATGATGTAGATACCCATCTGAGCAATAAGCGTTCTCAGGGGCAGGATATCGTGCGCCCTGGCTACTATGCCGAGAAGGTCAAGGTGAGTACCTGGCCTGTGCGTATTATGCTGACTCTCATCGTCTTCACAATGGCGGGTGCTGGCTATGCAGCTTATACAGGCTATGGTATGTACCTGGACGAGATGAGCCAGGCGGAACTGCGCATTGCGGACCTTGAGAGACGTCTATCCCTCGCTGGGGATTCTACCGAAGAATCCATGCTAAATATGATCGATAGAATGGATTTCAACTTCTCTGAAATCGACAAACTCTGGGCTGCGCGCCGGGTTATCAACGGCTCGCTAGAAGACGTGCAGTCTGAGATCGCGAAACTGGGCCTGGTAAATGAGGGGCAGGATGAGACCGTTGCGGCGAATAGTCAGCAGATAGCCGCAGGCAGCCAGGCAGTCATGGCGGCAGAGACCAAGATAAACGCGCTGAACAACGATGTGGCGACGCTGACGGAGTCGATCAGTGGTCTCAACGTATCGGTGCAGGAGCTGGACGCGATGCGAGGCGATCTGTCGTCAATACGGCAGGCGCTCAATAGCGGTGACAGCACGGTACTGGGCCTGGTGGGTCGGCTGGAATATATGGAGGAATCCATGGAGTCCGTGAATGCCCACCGTTTACAGATCAACGAAAGCCTGTTCCGGCTGCAAGAAAACCTCGAGGCTCTACAGATCTCCGCTGGGGTTCAGTAACAAATTTAGCCTCACTCTCCCGTAAAATTTGGCTCGCGTTTTTCTATAAATGCGGTCACGCCTTCCTTGAAGTCCGCTCTCGAGGCACAGTCTGAGAAATATTCTGCCTCCGCCTGCAGTTGAGATTCGAATTCGCTCTCCAGAGACCGGTAGAAAAGGGCTTTGGTGTTGCCATAGACATGGGTAGGACCGCTTGCCAGCCTGCTAGCCAGTTTATGGGTTTCGCTGGCCAGTGCATCATTGTTGACGACGAAATTAATCATGCCTATGTCTTTGGCGGTTTGCGCATCGAAGCGATCGCCTAGCAGGGCGATTTCCATCGCTTTCTTGATACCAACAGCGCGAGGTAAGTGAAAAGAAGAGGAACCATCGGGGCTTGTACCTATCTTGCAATAGGCCAATGTGAAGAAGGCGTCCTCGGAGGCGATGACTAGGTCGCAGGCTAGCGCCATGCTGACACCGGCGCCCGCAGCGGCGCCCCGGCAACTGGCGATAATAGGTTTGCGCATTCTACGCATCGCAAACATTATTGGATGCAGGTCATGTATGCGCAGCATGAATTCCTTGCTAATTTCCTCCGATGACTTCTTGATGGACTCTCCCATCCCCTTTACGTCGCCGCCGGCCATAAAATGATCTCCAGCACCGGTTAAAACCACGCAGCGCACTGACTTATCTCTCTCGATATCGTGCAGGCTTTCACAAAGCTGCGTGCGCATATCCATGCTGAGTGCGTTTCGGGCCTCTGGACGATTCATTGTTAGTGTAGCGATACCATCGCTGATTGAAGTATCTAAGTGTGACATGGCGATTTCCTGATGTTGGGGCTGGTCTGCCAGCTAAATAGTCAAATATTGAAGCCTGCCAGTATAACGTTAGAATTTGGTGAATTAATAGTCAGTCATCATTGATCTTGGCAAGGGCGCTCGTTCAGGTATAATACGCGCGCTTCAAAGGCCAATAGGCTTTACGATAGATGCGGATGTGGCGGAATTGGTAGACGCGCTAGATTTAGGTTCTAGTATCGAAAGGTGTGGGAGTTCAAGTCTCCCCATCCGCACCACTTTACGGTTTTACAGAGTCCAGTAAGACCTTTAAACCCTTTAAAAACTCAGTGCTGAGCCACGCTTGGAGGCTCTCTAGTGAATTACCAACTGTTGTGGCTTCAGCCACATCTATCTCAGGTGTGCTGGCTTCTGTGGCTTAACCTTGTCCCCAAAGCCTCTGACCAGTTCGTCTATGAGCTGCCCTCTGGACATTCTGCACTTCTTGGCCAGTGTGGCTAAATTCTCGTTGAGGTGGTAGCTAATCATAAGCCCTAGGCAGAACCACATAGCTTTTTAGCGCTTCAAAAAAGTCGAACTCTAAGGGCTTCTCAACTACCTCTTCAACCATTAATGGAGCCTCAATAAATACTGCCTGATCCGTCTTAGACTGGACTACCTTCAGCCCCACCAGACAAGCAGCGACACCTAGCAGAATACCAATGATAATACTGGGTATATCCGGTGACCAGGCGGCGCTGCGGTCTCTAGAGGCCTCTGAATCGGAGTGCTCTCTGTAGTTGGCGAAATCTTGCATGGTTTTCTTCTTATTGTCTGATTAGCTCACCCTCTGCGCAAAATAGTATGTATACCGGTGCAATGGAACCATTCTGACTTATCGGGGTGTACCCCTAGGATGGGGTGCTAAGAGGTTGCTGAAGGGCTTGGTGAATTTGGCTTAGGGCTTTGGAGGTAACAAGCCGGAGATACACATAGTCCGTTGCAACCTTAGATTGGCATTACGTATACTATTCCTACTTAACGTAAAGGCATAAAAACAATGAAGAATGTTAGGGTTAATTTTGAAGGATGGATACAGCTACTGGGTATGGTCGGAGTATTAGGCGGCTTAGTTTTTGTTGGTCTTGATGAGGCGGTCTACGGCGAGCATATAGACATTGAGTGGGCGTTCCATGGGGGGCAGCTTTATCTGTTGCAGTGCCGAGCGATAACGAGTTGAATACAGTTACAGCTATTCCTTTGGGCTATTAGTGTCATGAAAGAGTTATTCAAAAAGTCTAAGACTAAAGTGAGAGATGGATCTCAAGATCAGCATCCCGTTTCCAGTAAGAACGACGTGGAGCAATTCCTATCCAAGGTTGCGTCACTGCCGAAGTCTGCCGGCGATGCGCGGCTCATCTTTTCTCTGGATGCCACTGCGAGCAGGCAGGGCACTTGGGATGTTGCAAGTCAGCTGCAGAATGAGATGTTTCTGAGCACTCAGTCGCTAGGCGGGCTAAATGTCCAGCTGTGTTACTTCCGCGGCTTTGGTGAGTTCTTTAGTAGTGACTGGCAGAGTAATCCCGATGAAATTCTGCGCATCATGTCCACGATTCAGTGTCAGGCTGGTGCCACGCAGCTGCACAGACTTTTGCAACATACCATCGAAGAGAACCAGAGTAGGAAAATCAAAGGTCTTATTTATATAGGTGACGCGATGGAAGAGAATATTGATGTACTGGCACAGCTTGCAGGGAAGCTTGGGCTGCTCAATGTACCCTTGTTCATGTTCCAAGAGCGCCATGATCCTGTGGCGAAGGCAGCCTTTACAGAATTAAGCCGTCTATCAGGCGGAGCCTATTGCCAATTTGATAGCGCAAGCGCAGACCAGCTTAAGGAGCTTCTTAAGGCAGTTGCCATCTATGCTGCGGGTGGGCTTAAGGCTCTGCAGGATTTCAGTGCTGTCGCATCTAGCGGTGTGAAGTTGATAGAACAGCAGTTGCGGAAATAGGGGAGTAGTTGTGTTGTCGCCGGTTTGCCTAGATAGGTTTGTATGATCTTTCGATTATTATTGTTGGTATTACTTCCATTAATGGCTTACTACTTTGTCAAATCGATAAGTCAGCGCTACTCGCTGTCTGCTCGTCAGAACACAGCGTTATTCTTCGTAGTCGCTAGTCTGTTAGTCGTCGGCGTATTAATCGCGATTGGCAGGCTGCCCGCGCAGTTCATCCTTGCCCCAATCGGCATCGCCGCAACATTTCTGCTAAGAATGTTGCCCACACTAATGCGCTTGCTTCCTATGTGGCATCTGTTCAAAGGGCGCGCTACTTCGGCGGCAAAGTCTAAGGGTGAGCAGGTGTCTACTATCCGTACCGCCTACTTTGATATGGAATTGCGACACGACGACGGTAGTATGGAAGGTATCGTGTTGCGTGGAAATTTTGCGCAGCAGAAACTTTCCAGTCTCCAGCTTCAAGATCTGCTAAACCTCTATGAAGAGGTCAGGCTGGATACCGATTCGGCACAGGTGTTAGAGGCCTATATCGATCGTGCCTTTCCGGATTGGAGGGAGCACGCCCAGGAGCATCATCATGAGGGCGCCGCCTCAGAGAGTGGGTCTGCAATGACCCAGACGTTGGCGCTGGAGATATTGGGGTTAGATGAAACGGCTGATAAACAACAGGTTATCAAAGCACACCGCGGTCTAATGCAGAAGTTGCATCCCGACAGAGGCGGTAGTGACTATCTTGCGCAGAAGATTAACGCGGCCAGAGACTATCTGATCAAGAAGCTCTAGCCGTTATCGTTTTGGATACTTCTGCAACATTTTTTTAGCTAGGCGCTCTTCTTCTTGTCGAAAAAAGCCTGCACTATGGCCTGTGCATCTGGCGTTTCTAAGAGCCGGGCAAACTCATCTAACTCTATGCCGATGATCTCCGATACTGCGCTTTGTTGCCCGCGCTTAATGAGCGCCTTGCTAGTCTGTACCGAGTCAGCGGGAAGTGCGGCGAGTTCCTGAGCTTTATTCATGGCGAACTCGAGGTATTGATCCTGTGGCAGCACTTCATTGATGATGCCGTACTCCTTAGCCTTGCTGGCGGAAAATCTTTCGCCTAATAATAATAATTCGGCTGCGCGGACATGACCAATCTGCTTGGGTAGCAAATAGCTGGAACCGGCCTCCGGGCAGAGGCCGAGGCGACTGAATGGCAGTTGCAAGAAACAGCTGTCTGAGGCGTAGATTAGATCACAATGAAAAAGCAGGGTAGTTCCGATGCCGATAGCAAGGCCGCTAATGGCAGCGACGATGGGTTTCGCAGATTCATTCAGTGCATTCATAAACGCTACGGAAGGGCGCTCGGCCGAAGGCGTGGCGCTAGCGATGAAGCCGCTCACGTCGTTGCCGCTAGTAAAGCAATCCTCAACGCCGCGTATCAGGATTACATTCACATCTACTGTTTCGTTGGCCTGTCTTAGACCAGCGGCTAGCGCGGCATACATACCGGGCAGCAGCGCATTCTTTTTTTCCGGTCTGTGAATCTCGATGATGAATACCTTGCCTTCGATACTGTATCTGATATTTTCATCCGCGGAGTCTTTCATGGTTTTCCCTTTTATCTCAATATGTTTTCTCAGACCCCATTTTAGTAGATATGACATTCGAAGTAGAGTATTAATATCCTCGGAAATCGCATAAAAAAATTTGCTGGGTTTGCGGCCGTGCTCTTCACGGGATCATAGAATACAGGTGCCTATTGTGGTGCATAGACGTGCGTATACGAGACTGCTGAAGTCGATTACCCTGATAGAGGCTTCAGAGCAAAGAGCGGTATTTCTGTCTTTCCTCCTTATCTTCCTGTTGATGGCAGCCTACTACATGTTGCGTCCCGTGAGAGACGCAATGGCAAGTGACTGGAGCAATACCGAGATTAGTGTGCTGTGGAATATCCAGTTTTTTCTAAGCCTGATATTTGTAGCGCTCTACGGCACGGCGGTGTCTCTCTTTAAGTTTAAAAATCTGGTTCCTCTAGTCTACGGTTTCTTTGCGGCTAGCTTCCTCATCTTCTACTTTACATCGCAGCTAGTTTTCAGCCCGGGGCTAGTAGATAAGAGTTTCTATCTATGGGTAAGTCTATTTAGTCTATTTCATGTCTCTGTTTTTTGGAGTCTTATGGCGGACTTGTTTAGCAAGGAGCAGTCAAAGAGGCTGTTCGCCTTCATCTATATGGGTGCCAGTGCTGGCGCTATAGTCGGTCCCTTGGTTGCGGCTATCGCGGTGAATTTGCTTGGCTCGGACGCTTTGATGTTCGCCGCCTCATTGATGATGCTGCTTCCTCTGCTGATAGTTGTCTATCTGCAGCCCCTGAAGGTGACTGCCCTTGGAAATGAGAATCAATCTGTAGACCTAACTCATTACAAGGTAGGCGGCAATCCACTGCAGGGATTCAAGTCCTTCTTTAGCAGTCCGTTCTTGCTCGCGATTGCGCTCTTTCTGCTTCTCTACACGGCAATTAGTTCCTTCGCCTATTTTGAGCAGACTAATTTGTTGAGGGGCTTCGACAGGGATAGGCGCACCGAGATTTTGGCTTTGTTAGCGCTGGTCGTTAATGTCCTAACCTTCTTGCTGGGGTTTTTAGCTACCGGAAGGCTGGCTACGAAGTGGGGTATGCCGGTGACTCTGGCCCTGATACCGTTATTTATGGGTGCGGCCCTGGTGGTACTGGCCTTCGCGCCGATGCTTACTATTTTATTGGCTCTGCAGGTCGCCAGACAGGCAGGCAACTACGGTATTACCCGACCGGCAAGGGAGATGTTGTTCACGGCGGTGCCCAGAGAGAGTCGCTTCAAATCGAAGCCGGTTGTAGACGTCGCTATCTACAGGGGTGGAGATGCTATTTGGGGGTCGGCGTTTGCTTTACTCACCGACGGCGTGGGTCTGGGTGTGGCTGCGATGGCGGGCATAGGCGCAGTAATAGCGGCAATATGGGCGGCGACTGGTGCCGCTCTTGGCGCGGCCTTTGCGAGGAAGGCGGGTTTGCCGGCGAGCGAGTCCCTCGCCGAAGGTTCTAGAGAAAAGAGATAGATTAAAAGTTACCCGGCGCTTAGCGTGTTATTCGATGTTAGAATGCGCTGATAGTTCACAATTCGAGGTGTAGTTTGGCATGACACTAATTCGCAATGAAGATGTAATTCAAAGTGTTGCAGATGCGCTGCAGTATATTTCCTATTACCATCCGCTCGATTTCATTACGGCGGTCAATGAGGCCTACGAGAGAGAGGAGTCGCCAGCCGCGAAGGACGCGATGGCACAGATTCTCATCAACTCTCGTCTATGTGCCGAAGGCAAGCGGCCAATCTGTCAAGATACGGGCATAGTTACGGTATTTCTGAAGGTGGGCATGGACGTTCAATGGCAAGGAGACATGGCTCTCGAAGAGATGGTAAACGAAGGCGTGCGCCGCGCTTACCTGCATCCTGACAATGTTCTGCGGGCTTCGATCCTGTCCGACCCGGCGGGGGCCAGAATAAATACCAAAGACAATACACCTGCGGTCATACACACGCAGGTAGTTCCTGGAAATACGCTAGACGTGAAAGTGGCGGCTAAGGGTGGCGGCTCGGAGAACAAGTCGAAGTTAGTGATGTTAAACCCTAGTGACAGCATAGCGGATTGGGTCGAGAAGACACTGCCCACGATGGGGGCAGGCTGGTGTCCACCGGGTATGCTGGGAATAGGCATTGGCGGCACCGCAGAGAAGGCTGCCGTGCTCGCGAAAGAATCCCTGATGGACCCCATCGATATTCATGAGCTAAGGGAGCGAGGGCCTAAGAATCGTGTCGAAGAGTTGCGCCTGGAGATCATGGACAGGGCAAATTCTCTCGGTATTGGAGCGCAGGGCCTGGGCGGATTGACCACGGTGTTGGATGTGAAGATTTTGGATTATCCAACACATGCAGCCTCGTTGCCGGTGGCGATGATTCCAAATTGTGCCGCGACTCGGCATGCGCACTTCACCCTCGATGGAAGCGGCGTGGCGGAATTTGAACCTCCTAGCCTGGATCAATGGCCAGAGATAGCCTGGGATGTGGGTCCACGAGCGCGGAAAGTGAACCTCGATACTCTCACCTCTGACGAGATAGCGAAGTGGGAGCCAGGTGAAACTCTACTGCTGACAGGCACGATGTTAACTGGGAGGGATGCTGCGCATAAACGCCTGTTTTCAATGCTGGCGAATGGCGAGCCGCTTCCAGCGGGCGTCGATTTTACCAATAAGTTTATATACTACGTAGGTCCGGTAGATGCTGTGCGTGATGAAGTCATTGGGCCCGCCGGCCCGACCACGGCAACACGCATGGACAAGTTTACCGAGGAGCTTCTGGCAAAGACCGGTCTGATCGGCATGATAGGGAAAGCAGAGAGAGGTAAGGTGGGTATTGATGCGATTAAGAAACATAAGGCTGTATACCTTATGGCAGTCGGCGGTGCTGCTTACCTGGTTTCAAAGGCTATACGCAAGTCGCGTATCGTTGCCTTTGAAGATCTTGGTATGGAGGCTATCCACGAGTTTGAAGTAGAGGAAATGCCAGTTACCGTGGCCGTCGATGTGAATGGTACGTCGGTGCATCAAACCGGCCCTGCATTTTGGAAGAAGAAGATCGCCGAAGAGCATGCTCTTGAAGTGAAATAATAGTAGCTAAATAACAGTAGCAGAAGAACGAAGGCAGATGTCTCTAAAGCGACTTCTGCTTTCTTTTTTATCCCCTTATTCACACATATCGCTGTAGGGGTTCTCAAGTTCCAAGGATATCTGGGGTGCCAGGCCAGTTACGGCTAGCTTGCCATCGGCCAGGTCGATTGATTCGCTGCCTAGCACATTATGATCGAACTTATAGATGGTGCGATTCTCGCCTTCCTGAGTCGATGTGTCATATTCCAGCGATGCCTGAGCAACAGATTCGTTGCGCGACTTGTATTTACTTATTGCCTTCTCACCATGTCGCCTCGTCAACATCTTTTCCACGATGTGTGGGGCTAGCATAGACGCGCTGGCGTTATTTCCACCGAAGCCTTTCGAATTTATGATTACCGCGTCCATAGACTGTTTGCCTACGTCTTTATGCTGCAAGAGAAAGTCGACATTGCTATGGCTAACGTCGTCGGCTATCTCATCAACTGTAAGAATGCCGGGTATAATTCCCTCTGCCCAGACACCGAGACTCGCGGCAATTTGGTCCCCCGAAGATGAGGCGAGGGAGTGGCCTATATAGGATTTTACTGCAGCGACAGGCCAGTGCTGAATGCCGAAGCTTTCAGCTATCTGGTTGATGATATGAGATTCCGTTTGCCGGTTCTGTAAGGTCCCCGTGCCGTGAGCCTGCACATAGCTGCGCTTGGCTAAGCCCTCCTGGCCGATAATGTTTCTTGTGGCGGCGGCTGCTTTTGCCATGGAGATGTAGTTGCCAAGCCCGGGGCTGGCAATAGACTTCTTGAACCCGTCTGCATTGATAAACACATCATTGATCCCGCCATAAATATTTGCGCCTAGCTCCATGGCCAATTCATCGTCAAATAGAACGATGCACTGTGCCGACTCGGCCAGGGTGAATCCTGCGTTGTTTCCAAATGGTCTACAGGCTCGGCGGAAATCGGGGCTTTGTTCATCTGTGAGTCTGTCGAGTTGACGAAGAGACGCATCGTCTGCGAGCGCGCCCATGGTTGCAAATCCATCGAATATCTCCGGCACCAGAGGTGCCTCACTTGTGCCAACTAGCACGACTCTATGGGTGCCGGATTGGATGTCGCGAATACCCTGGCGCAGGTTGTAGAGGAATGTCGCACAGGCCGCTACGTTGGTGCCAGTTGTTCCCAGATTGCCGAGTAGGTAAGCATTGATAAAGTCGGCTGGCATTTCCGCGTAGCCAAGCGCGAGTTGTTTCGAGGAAACTTTCTTGCCGAGGAGACGGGCCTGCAGCATGCCACCAGAGCCATTGTAGTCGAGTTGACCCATGCCGCTGCCCGCATAGACAGCAATTTGGTCGGCGGCAACCTTCTGTTTCACAACTTCCCAATCGATGCCCATGGAATTGATTGCATCGGATGCGGCGAATACAGTTAGCTGTAAGCCGCGTGGATGGTTGCGCGCAGGGTACAATTGCGCCGGGTCGAAACCGGAGGGTAGTTGCCCCGCGCTATGTACGGCCGTCTCGCGGGCAGACTGCAGGACAATCTCTAAGTTTTCAGATGCGCTTACGCTAACCTGACCCTTGCTCTGGGCATCGTTGACAGTCCACCCCGCGGGTAATGGCGACGGCAAATCTTTTCTGCGCATTTCAAATTGTAATGGTTTATCGGATGCGGAGCCTAGGGAGACATTGCGGTTGTAGGGCAATCGATTAGGGTCAAATAAATTGTTTTCCAGTTCACGAATGAGTGAGCCCTGTCTTAGTGCTGGGGCGAGTTGAGACAGGTAGCTATCCAATTGAATCTCACTGCCGCCACGGTCCAGCCATTTCCCGTCTTGCTTCTTGAGCTGCCCGGTGAGCGCTGCCAGATTGTGGTACGTCGCCTGCGCCTGGCTCTTAGGCAGGGCGTCGATGACCAGGCGCCTGTAACCATGATGACCCGAGCTGCGGCCGGCAGCATTGATTCCGCCGAATCCTGTTATTACCGGTAGTCTTGCCATTGTCCATTCCTTGTCTGGTAGTCATCTGCGCAATTAGGCTATAAGGACTATAGTGGGCTATTTACCGAAAACTTTAGGCCGGATTGGACAGTAGATGCGATATATTGGCCATAGTGGCCTGTTGGCTTAGCAATCATTCTGGGCCTGCCCCTGAAGAGGCGCGCTAAGTTGCGAGATTTGAAGCGCTTGCATAAAGCCAGCACCCCACATAGCATGGCGTGATTAGGATCAATAAATCAGTTTTCCTCTGGAGGAATCATGGGTATTAAAAGACTAGTCACTGCAATCTTATTGGCAGGTGGCATGAGTGCCGCAACGTCAGCACTGGCGCAGAATGATAGATTCGCTAATGTAACTATCGAGACTGTCCCCGTCAGAGGCAATATTTCTATGTTGATTGGTTCCGGCGGCAATATTGGCGTCTCAGCGGGCGCGGACGGTCTGCTTATCATCGACGATCAATATGCACCTCTGGCGGCAAAGATTAAGGCAGCGCTTTCGCAACTGGGTTCCGACACGCCGAAGTTTCTCCTTAACACGCATTTTCACGGAGATCACACCGGCAGCAATGCCGATTTTGGTGTGGCTAGTATTATCATCGCTCATGAGAATGTCAGGGGTAGACTGGTAGCTGGGGATTCACCAAGTTCGGCGTTGCCTGTTGTAACTTTCGATGACGATGTCACGGTACATTTCAATGGCGAGAACATCACGCTAATTCACATGCCCAGGGGGCACACGGATACGGATAGTGTCGTCATGTTTGAGGACACGAACGTAATTCACATGGGTGATCACTTCTTTAACGGGAGTTTCCCGTTTGTAGATATCGCTAATGGCGGCACAGTTCAGGGGTACCTGGTTAATCTGGAAAAGGCTCTATCCTGGATAGGCGATGATACGGCTATTATTCCTGGTCATGGACCGCTAGGCACCAAGGCGGACCTGCTAGCATTCTACAATGTGGTCAAAGACACATCGACGGCGATCCGTGTAATGAAATCGCAGCAGATGAGTGTCGAAGAGGCAGTTGCTGCAGGATTGGGCGGTGAATATGCTTCTTGGGGGCAGGGGTTTATCAACGAGCAGCGCTGGATCGAGACTGTATTTGCTAGCTATCCGAGATAGTTGGGGAATACTAGGCAGCGTTATTTTGGCCTTATGGTGTAGACCTTGTCGGATAGACTGGCGAGGTTTCGTCTCTTATGACTACTACTGATGATGCAAAAACAATCCTAGCGCGTCTGCACCAGGCTCTAGGTATACCTAGCGACTATGCAGAAAGCTGTAAGCTTCCCCTATGCATAGAGCCCGAAACGCTAGTCAACACCGAATTGGATTTCTATCAGCGTGAGCAGCGACTCACGCCCGCGGCATTCTTGGCCTGGTCACGGATGCGCGAGGCAGCATTGGGGCAGGAAATTTCGCTGTTCCTTATTTCAGCCTTTCGTGGCTATCAATATCAACACGATTTGATCGCAAAGAAGCTGCAACAGGGGCGGACTATTACAGATATTCTGCGTGTGAACGCCGCTCCCGGCTACAGCGAGCACCACAGTGGTCGGGCCGTAGATTTGGGTACCTTGGGCTGCGACGCCTTGAGCGAAGAATTTGAAAATACCGATGCATATCAATGGCTTGCTTCGAATGCAGCGAGTTTCGATTTCTACTTGAGCTATCCCCGCGGCAACCCCTCTGGCATAGATTTCGAGCCCTGGCATTGGTGCTATAAAGACGAATAACTTCCTTAGACAAATGCTGATGAAAGGGGTAGTCTAATAGATGAATTACTAAGGAGAGGGGATGTTCGCGAACCACCACCCTGGGCATTATCTAGTGCGTTTTCTGACGCATAATCTGAATACTTCTGTATTTAGCTCCCTTACTCAAACTCAAATTTCTGCTCTCTTTCAGACACCAATATCCAATTGCGGTTCACACGCAGCTATGATGGTCATGGTCTTCAAGGCTCTGATTGATTCGTGCCGCTTGAAATTTGATCAAGAACAATTTCACATTCACAAGAGGAGGTAATATTTAAGTCAAATAGTTGTTTTACAATTCGCCATTTTGAATGAAATCAGGAGATAGTATTTTATGACTAATGAATTCCAAGTTGTTTATCACAATATCGATCAAACTGAAGCCATCAGCGACGCGGTTCAAAAGCGTATAGACAAGCTGGAGCGTTATTGTGATCAAATTATCAATGGTCGAGTAGTATTGGATTCTCCACACAACAATCACCACAAGGGCAAAGTGTATTCAGTCACTTTAGAGATTCATACGCCAACATTAGAAGTCCGTGTGAATCAAGATCAACATGACAATCATGCCCACGAAGATTTATACGTAGCAATTCGCGATGCCTTCAATGTAGCCGAGCGCCAGTTCAAATCTGTCGATAAGAAGCACCGAGCGACTCCTTTACACGAAATAGAGCCGATGGTGATGGAAACAGATATTCTCGAGGCCGATGCTCTGGAAGAAGAGGGCATGGAAGAGAGCCTTGAAGATATCAATAGCGAGGCTGCTGCGTAGGGCGGTAGAAAATACATGGATGACGCAAGCAGGCAAGAAATTGAGGCCGCAACCTTTAGAAGATTGTTGCAACATTTGGATGATAACAAGGATGTGCAAAATATTGACCTGATGAATCTGGCAAGTTTTTGCAGAAACTGCTTGTCGAAATGGTACATGGCAGAGGCTGAGACGCGAGGGATGGATATAGACTATGACTCCGCGAGAGAATTAGTTTATGGCATGCCTTACTCTGACTGGAAAGCTAAGTATCAGTCAGAGGCCAGCGCGGAACAGCTGCAGAAATTCAACGACAGCTCGGCTGAATAGTTTATCTAAATAGTTTAAGGGCACAGTCCAACTGAATAGTTGCTTGAATGTTACACACAGGGAAGTCTCTAGCTAGAGACTTCCCTGTTTTATTTAGCCTCAGCAGACTTTTCGGCGAGGAATAACTTATTCCTGACCAAGCTGCGGTACTCGATAGGGGTTACTGCGGTAACTTTTTTGAACAGACTTGTAAAGTAGCTGGCGTCCTGATAGCCGACCATGTCGGCGACTTCTGATATTGCCAGGTTACTTTGTTTTAGTAATTCCTTGGCGTGTTCTATTCTTAGGTTCTGCAAGTACTGTAGAGGCGAGGAGTTGGTAGCGTATTTAAATCGTCGATTGAGCGACCGGACGCTTAGCTTGAACTGCTTGGCAATGGCAGCGATGGCGATTTCCTCTTGATAATGTTGCCCCAGCCATTCCTGTACTTTGATAATTACTTCGTCGTGATGGCTGCGTTTCTGATCTTCGTTCAATAGAAGCGATTCGTAGGAGCGTTTTAGCTCATGAGTGAAATGCCGCGCGATTTCTCTGGCGATGGAGTCACCATACAGGTTCTCTATAAAATGCAGCATGATATCGCGAACAGCATTCACGCTTCCGGTGCAGTAAATGTTTTCATCATTGGTAATAAAGCGCTTTCGCTCCAATTTTACGTCAGGGTAGCGTTGTTCAAATTCATCGAAGAATCGCCAGTGGGTTGTGGCAAGCTTTCCATCGAGCTGGCCCGCCTCCGCTAAGATGAAACTGCCCGTCACCATTGAGCAAAGCGTGCTGCCAGAGTTACTCTGTTCTCTTAGCCACTTAAGCATGGGTTTTAGTCTGGGAAGCGTTGTTCTAGGGTTGCCCCAGATACCAGGTATAAAGATGAGGTCGCTCTTGCTTATATTTTCCAGTGTTCTCTGACAGCTGATATTCAGTCCACCGCTGAGAGTCACCTGCCTGTTGTTTAGAGCCGAGGCGAGTTCTATAGTGACGAGCTTGTCTAGTTGCCTTCTTGCTCTGGCAATGTCATTAGCGGCACTGAGCATCTCTAACGGAATCGTGACGGTGGATCCCAGTGCTTTTGGTGCTGCGATGATAGTTACGTGCTTCATAAGCTATGCTCTAGCGCTGCAGTTGCCTAATATTCGATCGCGAGAATTGTATAGCTGTGGTGGCCCTGTGGTGAATCGATCTCGACCTCGGTATCAATTTCCTTACTAAGTAAGGCGCGACCTAGAGGCGCATCGATGCTGATATGTCCCTTCTGCGGATCTAATTCATCGGGGCCTACAATCTTGTACTTTACAGTTTTTCCATCTTGATCTTCCAGAGTCACTATGGCGCCAAAGTAGATTCTGTTTGGGTTTGAGGGTGGCTCGGATACGACCGTCATCTCCTCCAGTCGTTTGCTAAGGTAGCGTACTCTGCTATCTATCTCGCGTAGGCGTTTCTTCCCGTAGATATACTCCGCATTCTCGGAACGATCTCCCAAGGCCGCGGCATCTGATACGGATTGAGTAACCACGGGTCGTTCTACCTTCCAGAGTTGATGTAATTCTGCGCGCAGCATCTTCTCACCTGCGGCGGTGATGTATTTCGCCTTGGGTGGCTGTGGTGGTCGGTATCTGCTCATAGGCTCAATATTCCAGACCAAGACTTAGTTGATCTTTCTCGACTTCAGCATTGCTGCTATCTGCTGCGGGTGTTAATCGAACGCCGATACCGAGCAATCTCACTGGCCTGTCTCCTCGCGAGAAACCTTGTTCGCATAGCGCTCTGTAATTGTCGGGGTCAGTTTCTGGTGAGATCATTTCAACGGTGGTGCCGACAAAGTCATGAAACTTTATTTTTACAAACTGCTTCTGAACCTGATAGCTGCCCTTCAGGTTTTCCATTCTCTTCGCGAGCTGCAGTTCTAGCTCTGGAAGCGCGTCAAGGCAGCTTTCGAGTGAGGGCAGGTCCTTGGCATAGGTGTTTTCTACGCTTACCGATTTTCTAATCCGCTCTGTTTGTACTTCTCGGTTGTCGATACCCAAGCTAAGATTGTACAGACGTTCGCCGAAACTACCGAAGTATTCGCAGAGTTTTTCTTGGCCTAACTGTTTTAGATCACTGCAATTCTCTAGCCCCAGGCGTTTCATTCTAGCGGCGGTGACTTTTCCCACGCCGTGTAATTTCTTAACTGGAAGTTTAGCTACGAAGCTGGAGACTTGTTCCGGGCGGATAACAAATTGGCCATCCGGCTTCTCCCAATCGCTGGCAATCTTGGCGAGAAACTTGTTCGGCGCGATGCCAGCGGAGATTGTTATGCCTACTATGTCTCGAACCTCGGTACGAATCGCCGTGGCTATACGCGTGGCGCTGCCGTCAAACTGGCTACATTCACTTACATCGAGAAATGCTTCGTCGAGTGAGAGTGGCTCTATTAATTGGGTATAGTTCTGAAAGACTTGGTGTATCAGCAGTGAGGCTTGACGATACTTCTCCATATCTGGGCGAATAATGATTAGATCGGGACAGAGTTTTCTGGCTGTCGCTGCTGCCATGGCGGAGTGAATACCAAATCTTCGCGCCTCGTAATTACACGTTGCCACTACTCCGCGACGGTTCGGTGAGCCGCCAACAGCAATCGGTAGATTTGCGAGCTCAGGGTTGTCCCGCATCTCTATCGAGGCATAGAAACAATCGCAGTCGCAGTGAATAATTTTACGGGAACTGTCCATAACGAATTCTGAATTGGCAAGTCTGCCAAAACTACAGCAGGGCCTGTCCTAAGTAAATGCTGCAGGGCCTGCTGTCGTATTCGATGGTTTTATACTGGTTTTTTGCTGTCTCGTTAGGCGTTATTCTTCTCGAACTCGACCATGAACTCTGCCAAAGCTACGCAGCCCGCTATTGGCATCGCGTTGTAAATCGAAGCACGTGCACCACCTACATCGCGGTGACCCTTGAGTGCATAGAGGCCTGCCTCGAGTGCTTGCTCAACAAATGCATCGAGTAGATCGGGTTTGGCAAGATTGAAGGTAACATTCATTATAGAGCGGTGCGCTGGGTCGGCTACGCCCAGGTAGAAGTCACTAGCGTCGACTACGTCATACAGTAGTTTTGCTTTGGCGTTGTTCTGCTCCTCCAGCTTTGCTACGCCGCCCTGTTCTTTGATCCACTCGAGCACTAGCCCCATCATATAGATAGCGAAGGTGTTATTGGTGTTCGAGAGCGAATGGCTTTTTGCGTAGACGCTGTAGTCCAACAGTGCAGGTGTCTCTTTCAGTGCATGGCCAAGCAGGTCTTCACGCACAATTACACAGGCGAGACCGGCGGGGCCCAGATTTTTCTGCAGGCCAGCAAAGATGATTCCGAATTGGCTGATGTCGATTTCGCGCGACAAAAACTCCGAGGTCATGTCGGCGACGAGCGGGATGTCACCTGTCTGCGGGAAGCTATGCCAGCGCGTCCCATACAGTGTGTTGTTGCTGGTAATGTGCAGATAGGCTGTGTCCGCCGGCAGACTCGCACAATCGAATTCGGGAATGCGATCGAAGCCTGTGTCTGCGCTGCTTGCCGCTGTCGTTGCATTGCCATAGCGCGCTGCTTCCTTGCGGGCTTTGACGCCCCAGGTACCTGTTTCTATATAGCTCGCCGACTTGGACGGGCTTAGGCCGAGGAGATTTAACGGGATGGCGGAAAACTGCATCTGGGCGCCGCCGTGTACATAGAGTATCTTGTAGTTGTCAGGAATTCCGGCGAGCTCTTTGAGTAGTTCGTCGCAGCGATTTAATACGGCGTCGAATTCCTTCGAGCGATGGCTGATTTCAATGATGCCGGCGCCCATATCGTGAAAGTTCATGAATTCGCGCTGCGCTGTCTCCATTACAAAAGTGGGAAGCATCGCCGGTCCTGCGCCAAAATTGAAAACTCGAGTCATTGTTTGATTTCCAGTTGTATTGTTAGTTGAAGTAATAAGCTGTACTGCACTTAAGTGGATAAGCTAAAGAAGAGTTACCTTAATAACATCGTCTATCTGTGCGATTGCGGTCAAGGCATCCTCGGAGGGTTGCGACTCAAGATCGATCAGATTGTAGGCAACATCATTACGACTCTTGTTCAGCATATCCAACACGTTGATATTCTGATCTGCCAACACCGATAGAATTTGACCGAGTATCTTCGGAACGTTGCGATTGCAGATGGCTAAACGGGTGCAGCTAGCTGCGTCCGAGCTTCGGTCCAGAAACAAATTCGGAAAATTTACCGAGTTCTTTATATTCCCGTTTTCCAGGAAGTCCGTCAGTTGGTCAGCGGCCATGATTGCGCAGTTTTCCTCGGCCTCATTCGTGCTCGCGCCTATGTGAGGCATGGAAATAACATCATCTCTACCTATCAATTCAGGGCGTGGGAAATCGCTGACATATTTGCCAAGTTTGCCATCCTCGAGTGCTGCAAGCAGGGCCTTGGAGTCGACGATCTCATCTCTGGCAAAATTCACCAGGCAAGCACCTTTGCGCATAGCAGAAAAAACTTCGGCGTTGATGAGGCCGCGTGTTGAATCTAGCACCGGCAGGTGCAATGAGATGAAATCAGAGCTGGCTACCAGAGCGGCAATATTCTCTTTGCGCTTAACCTTGCTCGGCAGACGCCAGGCGGCTTCAACCGATAGGGCTGGATCATAGCCCTGTACCTTCATGCCAAGATCGATAGCCATCTCGGCAACGAGGGAGCCAATAGCGCCCAATCCAATAACACCCAGCGTCTTGCCCGATATTTCACTTCCCTTGAAGCGCTTCTTCTCCTGTTCCATCAGCTTGGACAGTTCGCTCTCGTCAGTTATCTCTGTTTGCGTGCTGGCAAATTCAATACCGGGAACAATCCCGCGCGAGGCAAGTAGCAGGCCGCATAAGACCAATTCCTTAACGGCATTGGCGTTGGCGCCGGGTGTGTTAAATACTATAACACCCGCATCAGTGCAGGCATCTACCGGGACATTATTGGTGCCAGCGCCAGCTCGAGCTACCGCTCTCAGTTCGTCATCGATAGCGGAGGCATCTAATTTATGACTGCGCAGAAGGATAGCATCGGCATCAGTGAGGTCCGGGTCGACTTGATAGTTGCTAACGGGAAATCGTACCAGTCCCTTCTCAGAGATCGCATTATAGGTCTTGATTTTGTACATTTGGTTTCCTGAGCTGTGCCGTTTACCAGTAATTTCTTGCCGCGCCGATAGTAAAGCGCCAAAAGCATAGAATTTAGTTGGTTTTCACGTTGAGGGTGTATCATTTGTGGCGATTCGGCTGGACAATAAAATAGGCTTTTTGTGCTGCGGAATCCTGAAAAATAAAGCGGGCAATTATGTCGCTAAATGGTGCAAAACTCCAGCCGGAATTCCATAAATTGATGATGGCTTGAGCGGTATTAAGGCCAAAAGCCTAGACGTGAAATAATTAGAGGGAATTTTGCCTATGAAAGAGTCGGAAGCTGGGGTTGCTGTTTCAATTGCAACCGAATATGTGCCTGTGCGGCGTTTGCTCGGGCGTAACCCTGGGCCAATGACGGGGCCGGGAACAAATAGCTATCTTATAGGCAAGCAGAGGCTTTCTCTGGTGGACCCGGGTCCGCGTGATGAGGCCCAGCTGCAGAGCTTTCTGGAAGCCATTGGCGATGCCACCCTGGAGAATATACTCATTACCCACACTCACGCTGACCACTCGCCGGGTGCGTTGGCCTTGCACGAAGCCACCGGTGCCAGACTGATTGGGCTGAAAGCGCCCGATGTGGCGGGTCACGACAAGACCTTCGTTCCCGACAGGCTGTTTTCTGATGAGGATATTGTCGATTGTGGCGAGTACAAAATACAGCTGATTGCTACCCCCGGGCATGTGTCCAATCATATCTGCTTTCTGCTGCGTGATGAGCAGCTGTTATTCACCGGCGATCATGTGTTGCAGGGCATGACCCCGGTTATTCTGCCCCCAGATGGGGATATGGCAGCCTATCTAGAGGCTTTAGAGCGTCTCTTAACGATTCCGCTCAAGCTGCTCGCTCCAGCTCATGGCGATGTGATGTTCCAGCCCTATGCTGAAATTGAGAAGCTCATAGCTCACAGGCTGAAGCGCGAGCAGAAGGTGCTTGCCGGGCTCGATAGTCTAGGCGCTTGTAGTCTGGATGAGTTAGTAGTTACGGTTTACGACGATGTTTCCCCGCAGTTGATACCCTGGGCAAAGAAGACACTGATGGCGCATTTGATTAAGTTGCAGCAGGAAGGGCGAGTCAGCGAAGACAATGAATTATGGCAGGCGCAGCAATAATATTTCATGAGTGAAAATACAGAAGCAGCAACGCTCTGGTGGCTCTATCTTGTTCGGACTGCCGATGGCAGTCTCTATACCGGCATCAGCACGGATGTTCAGCGCAGATTCGCGGAGCATGAAAACAAGGACAAGAAGAATAAGGGCGCTAAAGCACTGCGTGGGAAGGCTCCACTGCGCTTGGTTTTTCAAATAGTTGTGGGAAATAAATCCGATGCGCTTAAACTGGAGTACAAGGTTAAACAATTGAGTAGGGCTCAGAAAGAAGAGCTGATCGGCCTGGATGCCGAGTTAATGAAATTTGAAACGTGGTTGCAGACGAAGCGGTGAGAGAAAGAATGAAAATCGAAGAGGCAGTTGTGACAGATGAGATGGCAGGCGGGCACCATAAGAAGATACCGATAGGTATTAGTAGTTGTCTGCTGGGCGAGAAAGTCCGTTTTGATGGTGGGCATAAGAATAATTCCTATATAGCGAAGACTCTGGGGCAGTATTTCGAATTTCAGGCATTCTGCCCTGAGCTGGCTATCGGTCTTGGTATTCCCCGCAAACCGATTCGCCTCTCACGAAAAGGTTCAGATGTGATTCGCTGTATTCCTGTAGACAACCCCGAGCCGGATTTTACGGAGGCCCTAGCGAAGTCTGCTGATGATAAGAAGCAGTGGCATAGCAGTCTTTGTGGTTATATTTTGAAGAAAGATTCTCCGAGCTGCGGTATGGAGCGGGTTAAGATTTGGGATGATGTCATGCCGATTCGGGAAGGCGTGGGCATCTATGCCGGGAAGATGATGCAAAATTTTCCGTACCTGCCTGTCGAGGAGGAAGGCCGACTGGGAGACGCGGTGCTACGTGAAAATTTTATTCAACGTGTTTTCGTAATGCGCCGCTGGTTTCAACTAGTTGAGGACGGAATGAAGTTGTCTGATCTTTTGGACTTTCATGCCAGGCACAAACTCATCATCATGAGTCACAATCAGAATTACAATCGTGAGCTTGGGCAGCTACTTGCTGTTGCTCGCAAAGACAATGTCGACGAGGTGGCGGACCAATACATAGTAAAGTTGATGCGTACGCTAAAGATTCCGGCTACTAGAGGCAACCACGTCAATGTATTGCAGCACATACAGGGCTATCTGAAGAAGCCGCTAGACAAGGATGACAAGTTGGAGCTGACCGAGACAGTGGAAAAATATCGCCTGGGACAGCTGCCGCTAATAGTGCCCATAACTCTGCTGAATCATTTTTTTAGAAAACACCCGGACGAGTACATCTCAAACTCCTGGTATATGAATCCCTACCCCGAGGAGATGAGTCTACAAAATCATATCTAGGCTTGCTGGCTGGCTAAATCCGGTTCGGCAACCAGCGGTGCGATCTTAAAGTTTAGGAAGCCATAGATTACTGCAACAACCGGGCAGATCAGGTTGAAGAAACAGTAGGGCAGGTAAGAGAAAGTTGCCACGCCCAAAGTGCCTGCCATGTAGGCGCCACAGGTATTCCAGGGAATTAACGGAGACGTCATTGTTCCTGCGTCTTCCAGAGCGCGAGACAAATTCTTCGGGTCTAGATTTCTATTTTGATATTCCAGTTTGTACATGCGCCCTGGAAGCACTATCGATATGTATTGGTCAGAGGTGATGATATTGGCACCGATGCAGGTAACGATGGTCGTAGCTATCAAGCTTCCCGTGCTGTGTACGAAGGACAGTGCATAATTCACGAGGCATTGCAGCAGGCCGGTATGATCCATCACTGCGCCGAATACCATGGCGCATAGGATCAACCACACCGTGTTTAACATAGAGCTCATGCCGCCGCGTGTCATCAGGTCGTCCAGAGTTTCGTTTCCGCTGGAGAGAGCGAATCCATCAAATAGTGTTTGCCAGGTTCCTTTGAATAAGCCGAGAAAAATATTTGTGGTATCACCGGCCAGGCTCAGTACTGCGCTCTGTTGAAAAATTAATGCCAGTATTACACCGATCAGTGCGCCGGCAAGGATAGTTGGAATCGGTGGTAGCTTTTTCTGTGCCATAAAAAGTAGTGCGGCCACCGGCAGCAGCATAAATGGGTTGATAGTGAAGTTGTCATTGATGAGTTGCATGGTCACGGCGAGGTCGCTTGCGCTGGCTTCGGTATCGATGCTAAGCCCTATTATGGCGTAGAGGATTAGTGCGAGGACAATGCTGGGAATGGTAGTCCACACCATATGACCGATGTGGGAAAACAGGTCTGTGCCAGCGACGGCGGGTGCTAAATTGGTGGTTTCGGAAAGTGGAGACATCTTGTCTCCGAAGTAGGCTCCGGAAATAATCGCACCGGCGGTAATTTCGACTGAGAGACCCAGGCCGGCGGCAGCACCGATAAGGGCAATGCCAACAGTTCCTGCTACCGTCCATGAGCTGCCTATGCTCAGTGCGATCAGGCCGCAGATGAGACAGCTGGCAGCATAGAAGATTGATGGGTCTAACATGAGTAGGCTGTAGTAGATCATGGTCGGCACGGTACCGGAGAGGATCCAGCTGCCTATCAGCAGGCCAACGCTAAATAAGATGAGGATAGGCTTGAGCGCAATGGTGACACCAGAGATGATGCTTTCTTCAATCTGTTGCCATTGCTGCCCGTTTCTCCAGCCTATGGCTGAGGCGACAGCGGCACCTATACACAGTGCTATCTGGTTTGGTCCATAACTCGCGTCTTCGCCGAACAGATAGACTGAGAAGGAAAGCAGGCTGATTAACACGAGAACCGGTACCAACGCCTGTTGGACTGTTGCCTGGCGCTGGGAGGCCTTAGATTCCGATTCTTGTAGCGATTCCATTGGTACTACCCACTGTGAGCTTAAACTGAGCCATAGAGCATAATAGCTGGAGTTGCCGCCTGTCTACGCTATATCCATGCATTCAACCCCCAGCAGCGTTATTTGGGTTATAATTCGCAGCTTTCTGCGTCAGTGGCCATGAATTTCTTCTCTTGGCCATTAATTTGAGCACATACCATTTTGAAGTAAGCAAAAATGACTGATATCGAAAACTATATGCTAAAGCTGGGCCGCCAGGCGCGGGAAGCATCGCGCCAGATAGCGAAGGCCAGTACAGCCCAGAAAAATGCAGCGCTTTTAGCCGTCGCCGAGGCCATCGATTCCAGTCGAGAGCAGCTCATGCTGGCGAACGAGCAAGATATGCAGGCGGGAAGGGGAAAGGGCTTGGATGCGGCCTTGCTCGACCGCTTGGAGCTGAACGCAGCGCGCATTGACACTATGATCGAGGGGCTGCGGCAAGTAGCGGCTCTGGATGATCCTGTCGGAGCCATCTCCGATCTCAAATATCGCCCCAGCGGCATTCAGGTCGGTAAGATGCGAGTGCCTCTGGGAGTAATAGGGATTATCTATGAATCCAGGCCCAATGTGACCTGCGAGGCAGCAAGTCTCTGCCTTAAATCCGGCAACGCGACTATTTTACGTGGTGGTTCCGAGGCAATACATTCGAATCAAGCGATAGCGGCCTGTATCAAGACAGGCTTGGAAGCGGCAGGGCTGAGTGAGCACGTAGTTCAGGTTCTGGATAGACCCGATCGAGATGCGGTTGGCCTGTTGATTACAATGCCCGAATTTGTGGACGTCATTGTGCCCCGTGGTGGCAAGGGTCTGATTGCGAGAATTAGCGCTGATGCGAAAGTGCCAGTGATCAAGCATCTCGATGGTAACTGTCATGTCTACATCGATGACAAGGCCGACTGCGAGAAAGCATCATTGATTGTCATTAACGCGAAGACGCAGCGCTATGGCACCTGCTGCACATTGGAGTCGCTTCTGGTCGCCGAGAAGATAGCCCCCGAGGTGCTGCCTGATCTGTGCGCGCAATTGCTTGAGAAAGGCGTAGAACTTCGTGGCTGTGAGAAGACTCGGGCATTGGTGGCAGGAGTCGACGTGGCTTCGGAGGAAGATTGGGCTACAGAATATCTGGCACCGATCTTGTCGATTAATATCGTTGCCGATGTGGATGCGGCAATTCATCACATCAACACCTATAGCTCGCAACATACAGAATCAATCGTGACTGAGGACTATACTCGCGCGCAACAATTTCTTCGCGAAGTCGACTCAAGTTCGGTGATGATTAACGCCTCTACCCGATTCGCAGACGGGTTTGAGTATGGCTTAGGTGCGGAGATAGGCATTTCAACGGACAAGCTGCATGCGCGTGGGCCGGTTGGTTTGGAAGGTCTTACTTCGCAAAAGTATATCGTGTTGGGGGACGGACATATCCGACAATGAGTTCGCCGTTAGTAGTGCTTGGAGGAATGTTTGACCCGGTGCACAAGGGACATGTGAGTGCGGCGAATTATGCTCTGGAATTTTTGTCCGCACACCGACTAAAAATGGTTCCCTGTCACAGGCCTAATCATAAGGCCATACCTGATACTCGAGCAGAGCACCGACTGGCGATGCTCGAGATAGCAACGGCAGGCCATCCTCAAATAGAAATAGATACTATCGAGTTGCAAGTAGATCGAGTGTCTTACACGGTAGATACGCTTACTCAGTACAGAAAGCAGCACGAAACCATAGTGTTTGTGTTGGGTGTCGATTCGTTTAATAGCCTGCCGCAGTGGCATGAATGGCAACAGATATTCGAGCTATGTCACCTGCTGGTATTAGCGAGACCCGGGGCGATCTTGTCGGATGCAACGTTGGCGGCTGTGCAAGGTGGCGAGAGAAAGGTCGAAACGGCAGAGCAAATGTTATCGAGTTCACAGGGCAGATTTATCTACTGTGAAAATTTTGAATTCGATATGGCGTCAAGTCAGATTAGGAAAAAGCTAGCACGAGGCGAGGATGTGACTGCTCAGTTAGACCCAGCGGTCATTGAATATATACATGAGAATAATCTCTATCAAGATTAGTAAACATAAGTGAGACTTTAGTTTGAAGAGTACAGAATTGTCAGAATTGGTTGTAGAAGCACTGGATGATGTAAAAGGTCAGTCGATTCGCCGTATTAATGTCGAGAGATTGACGTCGATCACGGACTATATGGTCATTGTGACTGGCACCTCAAGTACACACCTAAAAGCATTGGCAGAGTCGGTGAGTAAATCTGTTAAGGACGCAGGGCAGGAAGTGGTGGGAGTAGAGGGTAAACTCGCTGCAGATTGGGTGTTAGTCGACCTTGGCAACGTGGTCGTACATTTGATGTTGGCTCCAGTGCGTGCGCTTTATAACCTTGAAGAACTTTGGAACTTTGAGTCCAAGCCTCAAGACAGGGCTGAACCGGAAGATCCTGCGGCGTGAAGGTAAGGGTTCTTAGCGTGGGCACAAAGATGCCGGCCTGGGTGCAAGAGGGTGTTGCGCAGTACGAGAAGCGAATGCAGAGCGATCTGGATTTTTCACTGATTGAGATACCCATGGCCAAGCGCAGCAAGAACAGCAATATTGACCAGTGTATACAGAAGGAAAGCGATGCGCTGCTAGCGGCGATTCCCTCCAGTGACTATGTGGTAGCGCTAGATGTGGATGGCAAATCATTCAGCACCGAGAGCCTGGCGCGGAAAATAGTAAAATTCCGACAGGAGGGAGACAATCTAAGCTTGCTCGTCGGTGGGCCCGATGGACTGGGGGCATCATGCCTGGCCAGGTCGAATGAGCGCTGGTCACTATCGGCATTGACCCTTCCCCATCCTCTGGTTCGCGTAGTGATTACCGAGCAGTTCTATCGTGCTATTAGCATCATCAATGGACATCCCTACCATCGAAGCTAAAGCAGCGTTCGCCAAACGCGCGAAATTCCAACGGGCATCACTAAAAAACACCTGTGAAACGCGGTAGACTGTTCAGATACGGGTGAATTTCGCGTAAAACAAAACTATTTTAACTGTGCGTTGTCGAAGAACTAAGGGCGACAAAACCTTTAGCGGCGAACTCCTTAGCCGATGAAACTAGATGATACTGCGCGTAGCTAGGTAAACCAATTATGGCAGGAAAATGGCAGCTTAAAGATCACGAGGCGGAGCGGGCGATGTTCAGCCGCCGTCTTGTAGTGGCTGCTGTATTTGTCCTGTTGCTGTTTGCTGCGTTGATCATGAAATTAGTCAATCTTCAGATCTCCCAGTATGACTATTTCTCCGCTAGATCTGATGGAAATCGACTCCATTCTCAGTATGTGCCACCGGCGCGAGGATTGATCTTCGACAATAGAGGCAAGCTGCTTGCCGATAACCAACCGATTTTCAATTTAACGATTGTGCATGAACAGGTAGAAGATCTAGAAGTAACTCTCGACTATCTGGATACATTAATCGACTTGTCCGATGACGAGAGAGAGCAGTTTGCCAATCGACTGCGAAGAAACCGTGTGCCATTTTCCTCGGTGCCACTTCGGTACGTGCTTAGCGATGCGGAAAAATCCAGGGTTGCGGTTAATAGTTATAAGTTGCCGGGTGTGGCGATCGAGCCGCAGTTTGTTCGGCAATACCCCTTAGCCGAGCTCACGGCGCATTCGGTTGGCTATGTGTCGGAAATCAATCGAGCCGAATTGGATTCTCTCGACGATGAAGAGCGAGAGAACTATGGCGGTACAAACCATATTGGCAAAACTGGAATAGAAAGAACTTACGAAGACTTGCTGCACGGAACCGTTGGTTATGAAATCGTAGAGAAGAACAATAGGGGTCAGGTCATGCGTAGACTTGATCGTACCGACCCTATCGCGGGTAAAAATATATCTTTGTATTTAGACAGTCAGCTGCAAACTGCAGCCGAGGCGGCGCTTGGTGATTTTCGCGGTGCTGTGGTTGCCATCGACCCCAACACCGGCGGTATCCTGGCGATGGTTAGCAAGCCGGGCTTCGACCCGAACCTTTTCGTGACGGGAATAAGCAGCAAGAACTATGGCGTTCTGGTTACGGATAATATAAACACTCCGCTCTTCGATAGGTCGACGAATCCCTACCCACCGGGCTCAACTGTTAAACCGTTTTTAGGATTGGGTGGCCTGCATCATGAACTGGTTGACTATGAGTTTACTATTGAGGATCCAGGCTATTTTCGTTTACCAGGTGTGAGTTATCGCTGGGGTGATTACACTCTGAGAACTGCGATCGGAGGAGGGCATGGTCACACAGATCTGCAGAAGGCAATCTATCAATCTTGTGACACATTCTTTTACGATCTAGGTAACCGCATGGGCATTGATACCATGCACGGTTTTATGTCGCAGTTTGGTTTCGGCCAGAATTTTGCAGTTGATATAAATTATGCAAGAACCGGCGTACTGCCATCCCGTGACTGGAAGAGAGAGACAAGAGGCGAGCCCTGGTATCCGGGTGACACAATTAATTCGTCTATAGGGCAGGGTTATATGTGGGCAACACCGTTGCAGCTTGCGACGGCTGCCTCGATTATGGCTAATAAAGGCAAGGTGATTCAGCCAAGAATGTTAAAAGCAGTAGACGGTGTGCCCTATGAGCCGGTAATCAATGACCCTGTTGCCGATGTCGTGGTGAATGATCCGGACTACTGGCGCTATATCGAAGAGTCTATGTCTATGGTTGTGCACCGCGCATATAACGACGTGTTTCGTGAATACGGAACAGCCTATGAAGCCATAGCTATGGCTGATAGAGAGATGCCTTATAAGATGGCGGGTAAATCGGGCTCTGCGCAGGTGGTTGGTATAAGTCAGGCAATAATGCAGAGTGAAGACATCAATGTGTCAGACCTAAACAAGGATCACGCCTTGTTCATATCCTATGCGCCTGCAGAAAACCCAAGTATTAAGCCACAGATCGCTATCGCTGTATTCGTAGAGAATGGCGAGCACGGCAGTAGTGTGGCTGGCCCCATTGCGAAGGCAGTTACAGATGCCTACCTACTGGATATTCTTCAAATTGACTTCGAAGCCCTGAATTCCGGCGGCGATGAACTGCTTTCACTGGTCGATGAATAGCCAAGACTTCATACGACGATCCGATGGCCTCGATTCCAAGACCAGATACCATAAATCTATCTGGCGAACCATCCATACCGACCCTCCGCTTCTAGTTGGAATTTCCCTGCTCTGCGGGTTCGGTCTTTTAGTCTTGTTTAGTGCAAGCGGTGGCGATGTCCCCGTAGTGCAAAGACAGGCGCTAACGATGATCGTCGGTTTGGTAGTCATGTTTATTGTCGCGCAATTCAATGTGCATTTCTTCCGACAGTGGGCGCCTACGCTTTATGCTGCGGGTCTTGCGCTCCTGGCTCTGGTATTGGTAGTTGGGGTAGAGGCAAATGGGGCGAAGAGTTGGCTGGACCTACCTGGCCTGCCTAGTTTCCAACCTTCGGAGCTAATGAAATTCGTAGTGCCCATGCTGATGGCTTGGTATCTCGCGAGTCGGCCACTGCCGCCGAGGTTCAAGCATCTGTTTTGGTCTGCCGTGATGATATTGGTTCCGGCGGGTTTGATAATAGTTCAGAACGATACCGGCACGGCGATCATGGTCACTATGTCGGGAATCTTTGTGGTATTACTTGCAGGCATACGCTGGCGTATTGTGATCGCAGGGTTTATAGCGCTGCTTCTAGCGTCTCCTGCTTGGTACATCTTTCTGGCACAGGGGCACCAGAAGAACAGGATACTGACTTTTTGGGATCCCTATAGAGACCCTACCGGTGCCGGCTACAATATTATTCAATCGCAGATCGCTATAGGCTCGGGCGGTATCTATGGCAAGGGCTACGGTGAGGGCGCGCAGTCTCATCTGGACTTTATTCCTGAGAGTAATACTGACTTCATTCTCGCGGTGTTGGCGGAGGAGTTTGGCCTGCTGGGTATATTGTTTCTGATTTCGATGTACTTGTTCGTGCTCATCCGAGGCAGTTACATCGCCTATGCTGCAAACGACATGTTTAGCCGCCTGCTTGCCGGTAGCATCACGCTTACCTTCTTCTTCTATGTGTTCGTTAATATGGCGATGGTCTCGGGCCTGCTGCCTGTCATCGGGCTACCACTGCCGCTAATGAGTCGAGGGGGCACGTCGGTTGTCACGCTTTTTATCGGATTTGGTCTATTAATGTCAATTCAGACTCATGGCCGCAGCAAATCTATCTAAGCCTCTGATATAATTGGGTTTAAATAATTTTTGCGTAGATGAAATGGAATTTAAAGACTATATATAAGCTAATCAACGGCTCAGATCCGCGGAAGTGGTTAAATGAATTGTCAGATCGGACGCTATCCTTCAGGTGTCACTGATTTTTCAGGCTATTTTGGCAGGGCAGTTATTCTGCCAATTTAGTGATTACATCCACACGGAATAACAAATGAATGCGAATTTACTAAAGGTGTCGATTGTCACTCCGGTTTTGTTGGCCTTATGGGCCTGCAGCTCGGCGCCTGCGCCGGCTCCTGAATCGCCAAATAAGGGCCGTTACAGCATACAGCAGGATCGGGCGCCGACACGAAACGTTGATCTCTCGGCAATTCCGGATGTAGTGCCAGAACCTCTCAACCGCACAATGGCGGGCAACCGCAGTCCGTATTCGGTGCTGGGTAAGAGTTACCGTGTTCTGCCCACCGAAGAAGGATATTCCGAGAGGGGTGTAGCGTCGTGGTATGGCGAAAAGTTTCACGGACACAAGACGTCCAATGGTGAGGTATTCGATATGTATCAAGTATCTGCCGCACACAAGTCTTTGCCGATTCCCAGTTTCTTGCGCGTAACAAACCTGGACAATAACAGGAGTATTATAGTCAGGGTGAATGACAGAGGCCCTTTTCACGGAGACAGGATTGTCGATCTCTCTTACGCGGCGGCATTAAAGCTTGGTTATGCGGATAGAGGAACAGCCCGCGTCCAATTAGAATCGGTAGTCGCAAGTGGAATCTCTCGTGACCGTGGAACCAGCGGCGCTAGCTCTAACGCAGTCGAGACATTGCAGTTAAGTTCTACCGCAAGTAAATATCTGCAGGTAGGAGCATTTTCGGAACTAAGTGCGGCGCAAAAAGTCTCAAACCAAGTGGAAGAAATAACCAGTTTGCCCGTGTTTATTCGTACCGTGAATACATCGAATAACAAAGTACTACATCGAGTTAGAGTCGGCCCAATTTCTGACCCTGGTCAAATTCAACGAGTTAGCCAAAGTGTTGTTGCTGCTAACCTGGGAAGTCCGTACACTGTGACTGAATAGCTATAAATCTTACGCTATACCTTAGTTACAGCCGCGACCAGTATCATCAATTGATTCGTCATTTCTCAACTCAATACACTTTAAATCGAGACGGATTTTTTATGTCATCTTTTTCTATTGCAACATTACCTAAAAATAATCAGCCACAATCGAGAGCGCTCTCGCTACTTTTAGTGGTCTTCATGCTTGCCAGTAATTTCAGTGTTGCGGCCCCGGCTATAATTCCAAGGCCGCCGGAGATCGCTGCTACTAGCTATATTCTCTTGGATGCAAAGACCGGCCAGGTTCTTATTGAAGAGAATGCGGATGAAGCGCTTCCCCCTGCCAGCCTTACTAAAATAATGACCGCCTACGTAGTCACGGAAGAAATTTTAAGTGGCAATCTTGCGCTCTCCGACGAGGTGCACATCAGTGAGAAAGCCTGGCGCATGGAAGGGTCCAAGATGTTCGTTGGTGTGGATACTCAGGTTGAGGTAGAAGACTTGCTGCGCGGCATCATAATTCAGTCTGGCAACGATGCCAGCGTAGCTATGGCGGAGCATATCGCCGGTAGTGAAGAAGCCTTTGCCGACATGATGAATCAGTACGCCGAGGTTCTCGGTCTGTCGCAAACTTTTTTTATGAATGCCAGCGGCCTGGACACCGAACTCTACTACAACACTATGTCCGCGCGAGATTTGGCGAAACTGGCTCAGGCTACGATCTCTCGACATGCCCAGTTCTATCCAATGTATTCGGAGCGCGAGTTTACCTATAACGATATCCGCCAATCGAATCGAAATACACTGTTGTTTCGTGACCGCAACGTCGATGGCATGAAGACAGGGTGGACCGATGCCGCCGGTTACTGTCTGGTAGCCTCCGCCGAGCGTGACGGTATGCGTCTGATTTCTGTTGTCATGGGAACCGCAAGTGAAGAAGCGAGAGCGATAGAGACACAAAAATTGCTGACTTATGGGTTTCGTTACTACGAGACCCATAAGCTGTATGACTCCAATCAGGTGCTAACTAATGTGCCGGTTTACTCCGGCGCGTTAAACGCGGTAGATCTGGGGATCGAAGATGAGGTCTATATTACTATCCCCCGAGGGCAGGCGGAATCGATGACGGCAACCGTAGATGTCGACGAGATTATTAGAGCACCGCTGAGTGATAGACAGATCATGGGGGAAGTGCGGGTAGTGTTAGACAATAACATTCTCTATCAGGGGGATGTGGTCTCCATGCAGGCGGTTGAGCAGGGCGGTATGCTCAAACGTTTCGTCGACTGGATCACCTTGCTATTCAGCAATATGTTCTCGGGCTAGTCATATGTCACAAGAGCCAGATGTACCTGAAGAGCAAGAAGCGCCAAAAATAGAGTTCCCTTGCCTATACCCAATTAAAATTATTGGTGTGGCGAGTATCGAATTTCATAAAGAAGTTGTTACCACAGTTGAGAAGCACACCGGCAAGATCTCCGAAGATCTCATAGAATTACAGCCCAGTAAGAAAAGCACGTATGTCTCTGTAAGAATCACGATCGCCGCTACCGGCGTAGATCAGCTGCAAAACATCTTCAATGACCTCAAAACCATCGAAAGTGTGAAGATGGTCCTATAGGGTGCTGCTCTCTGACTATAAGCACTTCAAAGCCGAAACCAAGTCGGGCGAAGATAAGGCGCAGCCACCCTTAGTCGTTCGCAGGCTGGGTTTGCAAGAATATCAGCCTATCTGGAAGTCTATGCGTTATCTGGTGGAGCAGGCTGCTAAGGATCGCGCTGACGAAGTCTGGTTGCTGAGTCACAAGCCGGTTTTTACTCAGGGCCAGGCAGGAAAGGCTGAACATGTCTTAAATCCGGCTCCCATTCCCGTAGTTCAAATAGATCGAGGTGGTCAGGTAACCTATCATGGCCCAGGCCAGTTGGTTGTGTACCTGCTACTGAATGTCAGGCGCCGGAATATGGGCGTGCGCGATCTCGTTGACCTCATTGAGCTGGCGATCATTCAGACTTTGCAGGAATTTGGAATAGCGGCGAGTGGCAAAGCGAAGGCTCCCGGTGTCTATGTTAATGATGCTAAAATAGCTGCCTTGGGTTTGCGTATACGCAGAGGCTGGAGCTATCACGGGCTTAGCCTCAATGTGCAGATGGACTTGGAGCCATTTTCGCGTATCAATCCCTGCGGTTTTGAAAACCTAGCGGTTACACAGATTGCCGATTATGTGTCTGATACTGAGATGTTAATGCAGAGGGTGAGCAGGGTGCTCAGCAACAAATTATTAAATGCGCTAGGCTATCTCGAATACAACGAATCCGATTGAGTGGGAATTTATCTACATGGCTGACAGAGAGCGAAGAAACGTTTTAGTTGAAGGTGAGAAGCTTCGAGGCGCTGACAAAGTTCGTCGCATCCCGGTGAAGGTGATACCGACTACTGAGCTTCTCACTAAGCCAGATTGGATTCGTGTAAAAATCCCAGCCTCATCTAAAATAAACCACATTAAACAGAAGCTAAGAGAGCACAAACTGGCATCGGTCTGTGAAGAAGCCTCCTGTCCAAATCTTGGGGAATGTTTTAGTAACGGCACCGCGACATTTATGATTATGGGAGACATCTGCACTCGGCGTTGCCCATTTTGCGACGTGGCTCATGGAAAACCCAAGCCTCTGTATGAGAATGAACCGACAGAACTCGCTGCAGCCATCAGTGAGATGGGTCTGAGTTATGTGGTGATCACCTCGGTAGACCGTGATGACCTGAAAGACAGTGGGGCGCAGCATTTCGCTAATTGCATAAGCGAGACACGCAGATTAAACCCTGAAATCAAGGTTGAGGTGCTAGTGCCTGATTTTCGTGGCAGGATGGAAATTGCACTGGATATCCTCAAAGATAGTCCGCCTGACGTATTCAATCATAATCTTGAAACCGTACCCAAATTATATAAGCAGGCCAGGCCGGGAGCAGATTATGCCTGGTCGCTAGAACTGCTTAAGAGATATAAAGCGCTGAAGCCAGAGGTAACAACGAAGTCTGGCTTGATGCTAGGGCTGGGCGAGACTTTAGATGAAGTGAAACAAGTCATGGTCGATCTTTATGAGCACAACATTGACATGGTAACTCTCGGTCAGTACCTGCAGCCATCTAGAGACCATCTTAAGGTAGAGCGCTTCGTCCATCCCGATGAATTCGAAGAGCTGCGCGTCTATGGTGAGAGCCTGGGGTTTAAACATGTGGCCAGTGGACCTTTGGTAAGATCTTCTTATCATGCGGATAAACAGGCTCACGGCGAGCAAATTTAGATTCGTCAGCGCCGTTCAGTATTGCTCTTAGGCAGTTATGAATACCAACATAAGAAGAATAATAATCTGCATTGCAGCGCTTCTCGTTGCTGTGGCAATAGTTGTGTTTATTGCGCAGAATCCTGCGCTAATTGGCAGTGAGCCCCTATTCATTCGCGCCGCGCTCCTGTCACTAGCGATCATTGCGGCACTCATTGCGGTCTACCCCTTCAATCCTCTGTTTTTGGACAAGCCCGGCATCTATGCCGCCGCTGTCTGCATGCCAGCTATTGTGCCGGTTCTGGTCTACTATTTTGTTCTACTGCCCCAGCAAGCAGGAGTGGGAATTAGTGCAGAGCAGGTAACTAGTGAAATGATTACCGATAGCTCAAGTAATGGAATTATCGAGGTGGGGTTTAGCTACCCGATCTATACGCCAGCTCTGCGGGTTAGCAATCTTGAGCTGTTTACCAAGCAGGTTAATGTGTTTATGAGAATGACGGACGCCAACGGTGAGGCGGCCTTGTTTAGAGCGGTGAGAACCCGTATCCCGGGCTCAAGCCTTAGCGTCGAATCTACGGTGCAGGGCATGTTGAGTGAATCTGATGGCTATGGGTTTATTCCCTTGCAGATACCTCCGGCCAGCAGCATTACCACGCGCGTTGCTTTCATCATCAGTAATCTCGACAACGGGTCCAATTTTACCGATGCCCTGCGCACAGCGACCCAAGCCCAATTTGAGCTGCGCGACCCGGAAACAGGAGAGTTGCTTCTTGAGTTTCCTCTCAATCCGATCTAGTTCAATGCAAGACTTTGAGTGCGCTTAGAGCCTGCGATAAGAAGCAGGGGTAGCGCTAGCGCCGAATTGCCAATCAGTAGTGCCGTCATTACCGGGCCTAGATCAAGCAACAGCAGAAAGGGCAATAGAAATACCAACCTGACTATTTCCAAGGTCAGTGCAAACTCCCGTCCCTCTAGAAAAGATCCATGTACGAAGAACGAGAAGAAAAGATACGTTACGACTGTGCTTAGCAGCAAGTAATTGAGAGATCCTGCGCTGAGTAAAACTGCAAGGCTTAGTGCAACGGTGAGCGTGAACTGGATTGCCGTATAGACCTGGCTGAAGCGGGAGATTTCCGGATCGAATTTCTGAGTAAGGTCGACCGGCATGCCCTCGAGTTTGCAATGACTCTGCTGTGTGTCTGCACGCCATCCCGGCCGCTTGACTAGTAGTTTTAGCTTATTGAGTGCCCCGGGCATGGCGTAGAAGTCCAGAATGAGACGCCAGTAAACGTGTACATTTGCCCACACGGGGTTCCAGCTATTCAACGGTTTGCGTAAACCGAAGGCAACCGGCTCTTCTGCCAGTTCCTCCTGGAAGCTCCCAAAAATCCTATCCCAAAGAATGAAGACGCCGCCGTAGTTTTTGTCTACATAGATCTTGTTGCGGCCATGATGAACTCTATGATTCGAGGGCGAAACGAATACCCATTCAAAGGGACCGAGCTTGGGGACATGCTCGGTATGCACCCAGAACTGATAGATTAAATTCAGACTCACGACGGTGAATAGAATTTCCGCTGGAAAACCTAGGAAGAAAAAAGGCAGGTAGAACAGAAAGCCATAGAAATCGATGCTGGTTTGACGCAGCGCTGTGCTCAGGTTGAAGTCTTCGCTTTGGTGATGTGCGACATGGGAGCCCCAGAATAAGGCCACTTCATGACCCAGGCGATGCTTCCAGTAGTAGGCAAAGTCATACAGCAGGAAACAACTGATCCAAACCCAGAGTGCTTGATCCGGCAGCTGTGCGAGTTGATATCTGGCAACTATAATTTCGTAGATCGTTCCCGAAAAGCCAAGCATAACAAGGCCTTGCAGGCGGCTTAGACTGCCCATAGAGATGCTGTTAATGCTATCGTTGAGTCTGTAGGTGTTTTTGCCGCGCACGACCCCATAGGCTAACTCGATGAAAATTAGCAGAAAGAAAAACGGAATGGCTGCCAGAATGAAGTCCATGGGCTTTAGTCTACCTTAGAATAGGGCTGGATATTAAATGGATGGCTACAATTTCTGCAAAACGCGGTATCATTCGCAGCCACAGCCTAGCTCAAACCCACTTTGCATATACCTCCCTAGCACAGGCCTAGGAAAAGCATAATTCAGGAGATCGGTCTTTATGAAGAGAATCGTCTTGCTAGCAGCTGCGATTACCGTGTTACTCAGTAATTCCTTAGTTTTCGCACAAGGCATTCAACAAACCAAGGGATCGTTTCAAGACAAGTTTCGTCAGCTGGACGAAGTTTTACCGACTCCGAATGTTTATAGAAACGCCTCTGGCCAGCCGGGCCATCAGTATTGGCAGCAGGAAGTCGATTACGAGATCGATGTCGCTTTGGATGAGGAGTCGCAGCGAATCTCCGGCACCGAAACCATTAGTTATCAGAACAACTCTCCAGACACCCTGGGCTATCTCTGGTTGCAGCTAGATCAGAACCGTTTTCGCAATGACTCCATTGGCAATATGAGCTCTACCTTTAATGGGAGTAGCCCGGACTCGGATTCGCCAGCCCGCCTAAGCCTGGGCCAGCTACGCAGTATCCAATACATGGAAGACGTGGACCACGGCTACGAAATAAACTCTGTCCGTGATAGTTCGGGCAATGATCTGCCCCATACGATAGTCGGTACGCTAATGCGTATAGATCTGGCGCGTCCCTTAAGCCCGGGTCAAGACATCGAATTTGAAATAGACTATGCCTATCACATCGTCAATGGTGATGTGCTTCGGCCTCGCGGTGGTTACGAGTATTTTCCGGATGACGAGAATGAGGACGGTAATTATCTGTTTGCGATTTCCCAATGGTTCCCGCGCCTGGTTGCCTACACTGACTACGAGGGTTGGACTAATAAGGAATTCCTAGGTTCAGGTGAGTTTACTCTGGAGTTTGGTGACTACGAAGTTTCACTGACCGTTCCTTCGGATCACGTCGTGGCCGCTACTGGCGAGCTGCAGAATGCGAACCAGGTGTTAACCCGAGTTCAGCGCGATCGTCTGCAGGAAGCGGAGACGGCCGCACGTCCGGTATTCATCGTTACGCCCGAAGAAGCTCTAGAGAACGAGAGAGAAGGGGTGAGCGATACGAAGACATGGCGCTTCGCCGCGGAAAACGTTCGTGACTTCGCCTGGGGTTCTTCAAGAAAATTTATTTGGGATGCCAAGGGGTATCGTCAGGAAGGTGCCGAGCAAGAGCTGGTAATGGCGATGTCCTACTATCCTAAGGAAGGCGGCACACTGTGGTCAGATCTGTCTACTGAAGTTGTCATTCATACGCTGGAAGTGTACAGCCGTTTCTCATTCGATTTCCCTTACCCTACGGCCATTTCATTGAATGCAGGTTTTGTCGGTGGTATGGAATATCCGATGATCACATTTAACGGCCCGCGAACCACGCTGCAGGACGATGGCAGTCGTACCTATTCCCTGGCGGAAAAGCGTTTTCTGATAGGGGTGGTGATTCATGAGGTGGGGCACTTCTATTTCCCCATGATAGTAAACTCTGACGAGCGTCAATGGACCTGGATGGATGAGGGTATCAACAGCTATCTTGATTCGGTTGCAGGGCGGGAATGGGATGCGGAGATACCCTGGGGTGTTGAGCCAAGATATATTGTCGATTATATGGTTTCACAGAATCAGGTTCCAATCATGACGCAGTCTGACAGCGTGCTGCGCTTGGGGCCCAACGCCTATGCGAAGCCAGCTACTGCAATCAATATTCTGCGCGAAACAATTATGGGGCGTGAGCTTTTCGATTTCGCATTTAAAGAATACTCGCGTCAATGGGAGTTCAAGCGACCTACACCGGCGGACTTCTTTCGAACTATGGAAGAGGCGTCTGGTATAGATTTAGACTGGTTCTGGCGTGGCTGGTTCTACACGACCGATCATGTGGATATCTCCCTCGATCGTGTCTACCAGATGCGCATGGATACGGAGAATCCAGATATTGATTATTCTCGTCAGCGTGAGATCGAGAAAGCCTTGCCGCCCTCCGTCTACATCGAGAGAAATCGTGAGGAAGGCAGGTTGACCTGGGTTGAGCGTAATGCAGATGTTCGTGACTTCTACGACGACAACGATCAATTCACGGTCACAAACAAGGAGCGCAATAGCTATAACAGTTTCCTGGAGGGCCTTGAAGACTGGGAGCGTGCTGTTCTCGAACGCGCAGTCTCACAAGACCTGAACTACTATATCTTCGAGTTCTCCAATGCCGGTGGTTTGGTAATGCCGGTAATTTTGGAAATGGAATATGCCGACGGGAGTAAGGAAGAGGTGCGTCTGCCAGCCGAGATATGGCGAAGAAATGCGCGCCAGGTTAAGAAACTAATGGTGAGTGAGAAGGAATTGCTCAGTATTGTTATCGACCCCATGCAGGAAACTGCCGACGCGGATATTGAGAACAACTACTATCCGCGCCGAATAATTCCTTCGCGCATAGAAAGTTTTAAATCTGAAGGTGGTGGTAGCCTGATCGGTAGAGATATCATGCAAGATATTAAGACAGAGCTTAAGACTGATGAAGATGATGAGCCTGAAGACTAAACAGAGCCAGTTATCTTTGCGAGATAGACCAAGAGCGTTTGCTCTTGGTCTTCTGTTTGTTTTCCTTAGTCTGCTATCAGCTTACAGCGCTGCCCATCAGCAAAAAATGGCCGTTACTCGTATTCTGTTCAATGCGAATACGGGCAATATTGAAATCATGCACAGATTTTTCATTCACGATGCTGAGCATGCAGCGGGCGTAGTGTTTGGTGAGTCGCAGAATCTAATGGAATCAGATGCCTCGCGGGAACTGTTTAGTAATTACGTAATGAATCGCTTTGCAGTTACCGCCGAGGATTCCCTCGGCAAGAGTAATGAGCTGAGCCTGAACTATGTGGGCGCAGAGATAGATGGCCAGTTTCTCTGGGTCTATCAGGAGGCCGAACAGCTAGATGATGTGAAAGCGCTGAGTGTTGTGAATGTGGCGCTTCGAGATGTGTGGCCGGATCAGGTGAACTTGGTGAATGTTGAGAAAGAGGGACAAATTCTCTCCATGTCATTCTCTGACTCTATAGAGTCGCTGCGCGTCGAACTCTAAGGCTAGTCGGGCCTCTCATTGCTCAGCTTCGTCGCTAGGTATCTTCCTTTTTTTGTCCTAGTCCTTGAAAGTCTGCTATGGCTAGGCCCGCAGCAACGCTGGTGAAAGGATCGTGCTCGATGACCTTGCCTGGGAACTGGGCTTCTAGTATTCGCTTAACGGCAGGTATGAGTGAAGACCCCCCAGTTCTTATGACTAGGTCTATATCGTTACTGCGCAAATCTACGCTATCCAATAGATCAGATATCGACTGACTGAAACGATCGAGCAGATCGGCGATCATCACTTCGAACTGATCGCGGCTCACGTCAAACTCGATATCGAGTTCGGGTATGTCCAGTTTTGCGGTTTCTTTGTCGGAAAGCTCGGCCTTTAAATCTTTGATGCATTGGAATACAAGGTAGCTGTAGTTGCTCTTGATCATATCGTATAGGCGCTGGAATTTTATTGAAGCCTCGTCCTTCTCATTGATTCTCTGCATTAGCGGCGTCGTAAACTTGTTCTGATTGAGCATGTAGCTGATGGCCCAGTTCAGAAGCAGATCCTCATATTCCTCAAACGGAAACAGGGTTTCTATTTCGCGATCTTCTCCGGCACGTTTCCAGCGTTCACCCTTGCCGAGAAGGGGGAATAACAATTTCTTGAACAACACCTGATCGATATGGTCGCCACCCAATCCTATTCCATGTGTCGCCACGACTTCAAAGTTGGATTGCTCGCGACGAATCAAGCAGAGGTCGAGCGTGCCGCCGCCGAAATCCACAGCTAATAAGATCTGTGATTGTGCGGGCTGTTCCTGATTTGTGTGCAGGTAACTCAGGGCAGCTGCTATGGGTTCGGGGTAATAGGATTGCTGGACAAACTCTGCGTATCCATAGGCTTCGGATAGCATGTCTAGTGCCGCATGATTTCGATTGTCGGCGCTGCCCTCGAAATTCACAGGATGGCCAATACAGGCATGGTTAGTTGGGACACGGTCGGCGAACTGCTTAGACACCAATAAGTCTATGCTTTTTCTGACCCTTAGAAGCAGTGGAGTGATTAGAGCTACTAATCGAAAGGCTCTTTCGAAAACCATAAGACGTGGGGCATCTGCACTGCCTAACAGTCGTTTAATGCCTCTAAAGAGCCGTCCCTGTTGACCGCCGTCTACAAAAGACTGACCGTATAGAGTCTGGGTATTGGCTTCTTCAGGCAGGCCCTTATCACCGGTTTGGCCGGTAGTGGTTCTGGCTTCGCCAAGAATTTCGGCGCTAAGCTCGACTTTCCGACCTGTATTGCTCTGGATGTAGTTGTTGATCGCAGCCTGGCCGGTGCTGATCTGGAAGTCTCTATCTATATAAGTGGCCGATGGCATGATAGCCGAAAGCTGTTCTAGTTGAACGAGGTGCACCCTGCTGCCATCGAAGATCGCAGCCGCGCTATTGCTGGTGCCGTAATCAATACCGATGCCAACGATGTGTTGAGAATGCGATTGCGAGCTTTCTTTGTTGTATGAAAAAGAATTCTGGTTAGGAACATCGAAGCCGGGGAGTGAATTTTGATGATTTGGCACTAGCTGGGCAGACCTGTTGATTTTTCTGAACGATTAGACAAAAACTTTGCATCGAATCCGTGATTGGGTGCAATTGCAATGTTGCTGCGCATTTGCATTAATAGAGCTGCGTGAAAAGTCGCGTATTAGATCACATTCTGGCTATTGGTCGCCAGTGAATATTTCCCTGAGGGACGACTGCGGACGCCGGAAATTGGGGCTGAGACGGACTCTTCTGGACGTTTGTCCTACCTACTTAGAGGCGAGGAGCTTGACCAAAAGCAAGGTCCGAATGAGAGTTGAATCTTATCGGAACTTACCCTATGCTGCCTCGGTTAGATAGGTATAACAAAGGCAATATCGCAGTTTTAGGAGTATTCATGACCGTAGTTAGTTGGCGCAGCCTTGGCAGGAATCTTAGCTGTGCCTCAATTCGACTTGTTCTGTGTTTCGTGCTCGTTCCCGTCCCGTCCGCTATGGCTGGAACCATAGTCCGTATTAGCACCGGTATCGGCGATTATTCCATAGAATTGCTGGATGACGAGGCTCCAATCACAGTCCAGAATTTCCTCAATTACGTTAATCGTAACGACTATAACGGTACTTATATCCATCGCGCCGTCGATAATTTTGTAGTGCAGGGAGGCGGGTACCGTTTTCGCCCGTTCGAAGGCCCTATCGATGTGCCCTCCGATGACCCGATTCAGAATGAATTCAATGTATCTAATACCCGCGGCACGGTGGCGATGGCTAAAGTCGATGGTGATCCAAACAGTGCCACAAATCAGTGGTTTGTGAATCTGGTGGACAATAGCGCGTCACTGGATGACAGTAATGGCGGATTCACAGTCTTTGGCGTCGTATTGGGTGATGGCATGATTACCGTGGACGCTATCGATGCCTTACCTTTTGCCTCGCTAGGAGTGAAAGCCTCCGAGGCGCCCTACATAACTCCTGTATATAATGACCCGAAAGACTTTCTCTATATTAATGCTGAAGTCATGCAGCGCTTTAGTGCTGCACCCCATGTGCTCGAGTCGGCGACTGGGCTGTTAATAACCTCGGTAAGTATCGACTCGGGTGCCGATTTGATTAGCATGAATTTTAATGCAGTGAGCTCCTCGCCAAATGTGGTAATTCGCGCAAACGCGGAGAGTGTCATTCCGCGCAAAGAGAGCTTCGATGGCATAGCCGAATACTCGACCATAGACGGGCGCCTTAGAATTCCCGCGTTGGAAGTAAATTTAAATGGCGCGGTGAGTATAGTTAATAACGTGGTTTTCGTTCTTACTGACCAGGCAACCGGTAGCTTTACACTGGAATCGTTTGATCAGTAATTTGGAGAGGTAGGGGAAATAGTGTCAGCGGCGCGCGGGGAGTTTTCATCCAGGTTCGGCTTTCTCATGGCCGCTTCGGGTTCGGCAGTTGGCCTCGGCAATATCTGGGGCTTTCCCACAAATACTGCTTCTAATGGCGGTGCCGCATTTCTGTTTACCTACCTTATTCTTGCCTTTGCTTTGGGCTACCCGGCTCTTATGGCTGAGCTCATTATCGGCAGACATACGCGTTCCAATGCTGTGGCCGCGCTCAATAGCATTTCCACCGGCAGGAAGAGTCAGATTCTTGCCCTCGGTATCGGTCTCGTTGGTATCGTGACGGTCAGCCTGATACTTAGCTTCTATGCCATAGTCAGTGGCTGGATGGTGGCTTTCTTTTTAGATCCCATTGCCAGAATTCTCGGTCTGACGGGTTTCTCCGAGTGGCTGACTACTGATACGGAGATTCGCAATGCAATCTTCGTCGTTATATTCATGGCGTTCACTGTTTTCATTATTACTGCCGGCGTGAAGGATGGTATAGAGAAATGGGCCACCAGGCTGATGCCATCGCTGATCGGAATATTAGTACTCCTGATTTTGTATGTGTTTACCCTTCCCGGTGCAATGGATGGTTTGCGTGCCTATCTAGTGCCGGATTTTTCACGAGTTACCGATCCTCAGTTGTTGATCAATGCCATGGGGCAGGCTTTCTTCTCCCTCTCTCTTGGCGTCGGGACTATGCTGGTCTATGGATCCTACATCAGCAAGGATGAGAATCTTCCCGTAGTGGGCAGTCTGGTGGCCTTATTAGATGTTGGAATTGCGGTTCTGGCGGGTTTGCTGATATTGCCGGCGATGTACGTAGCGTTAGCTAGCGGTGTGGAAATTTTCGATGACACGGGCGGCCTAATTGCGGGCCCTGGTTTGATCGTTTCGGTTCTCCCGGCACTTTTTAATAACATGGGTGCAATAGGTATTCTAGTAGCGCTAGCGTTCTTCGCATTGATGACAATAGCGTCACTCACCTCGTCGATTTCCATGCTTGAAGTGCCGGTAGCTTATAGTGTTGAGAATAGGGGTATGCCCAGGCCGAAGGCGGCAATCATTATCGGTATTATTATCACGCTTGCCTCTCTGCTTATCGTTTTTAATTTCGATCCTCTTTTCGACTGGGTGGTGAACTTCACTACGGAGAGAAGTCAGCCACTATTAAGTCTATTCATCTGTTTTTTTGCTGCCTGGATCTGGCGTCGTAACGAGATCCTTGATGAGATTCGTCATGGCAGCCCAGGGGCAGAGCATGGGCTCTTCTGGAAGATCTGGCCCTTCTACGTTAAGTTCATTTGCCCCATCGCGATCCTCGCAGTTTATTTCCAGTAGAGTTTCTTTTAGAACATCCAGTATGCTAACGTAGACTAAAAAAGAGCTGCAGGCGGCGCCCTGCTTGGAGAACTGCCATGACGAATGTCCCCGCAAAATCGATACGCTCGCTTCCATTAGATACGCCTAGTAGGCGACAATTTCTGCGCGCGCTTTCTGTGCTTCCTCTAGGAACGGGCATTGGCCTGTTGCCTCTAGCCTCGCAGGCGGCGGATAGCTCTGTAGCGAATAATGTGAAAGCGCTGACCTTTGATGTGTTCGGAACGGTCGTCGATTGGTATGGCTCCATTATTCGGGAAGGTCAATTACTAGCGGCGAAGAAAGGCTACGATGTCGACTGGGCAGCATTTACGCTGAGTTGGCGTGCAGGCTACGGCCCTGCCATGAATAAGGTTCGTTCTGGCGAGATGCCCTGGACCAAGATAGACGACCTTCATCGTATGATTCTAGATGAATTGGTTGAAGAGTACGGTCTTACCGGCATGAGTGAGCCAGAACTCGTGCATTTCAATGAAGCGTGGCATCGCCTCTCTCCATGGCCCGATACAGTCTCGGGGTTGAATAAGCTTAAGACCAAGTATGTGATTACAACACTCTCCAATGGCAATGTTTCTCTGCTGACGCATATGGCGAAAAATGGTGGCTTGCCTTGGGATGCGATTCTCTCTGCAGAACTGTCCGGGCACTATAAGCCCGATCCCGAAGCTTATCTCAAGGCTGCTGATTTGCTCAGCTTGAAGCCAGAGCAGGTAATGATGGTGGCAGCACATCCTGGCGATCTGCGAGCCGCAGCTCGTACTGGCCTGAAGACAGCCTATGTTATCCGCCCACTAGAGCGAGGCCCTGGGCGGCCGGTAAACAGAAATCCGGATGGTGAGTTCGACTATACGGCCGAGGACTTCAACGACCTAGCGCGACAGCTGGGGGCCTGAGTTGGCGGATATCGAGCTCAATAGTACCGTTAAGATTGATATAGTGGCGAAAATTCAGAAATATTTTCAAGATGAACTGCATCAGGAACTAGGCAGCTTCGACGCGGAATTTCTGATAGATTTTTTCTCGAAGGAAGTGGGGGGATATTACTACAATCAGGGCTTGGCAGATGCCTTGCAAAGCTTTGAAGTGAAGATGGAAGATGTGACTGATGCGGTCTATCAATTGGAGAAGAAGACTGACTAGGCAGGGTGTCAGGGTCAGTAAGTTATTCCTTAACAGCGCGTAGCGGTAATCGAATAATGAACCGGCTGCCTGCATCGCGCTGTGACTCAAAAGTAATCTCTCCACCTAGCTTTTCTATCATGCGCTTCACTATGACCATGCCTAAGCCCGACCCCTGCTGATCTTTCTCCAGATTGCTTTCCTCGCGTGAAAACACTCGAAACAGTACTTTTTGAAACTCTTCGCTCATGCCGCGACCGGTATCTTCGATCGAAATCTCGATGCCTAGCCTACGCTGAAAATACACGGCCTTGTAGGCGAGGAGTATGCTGCCTTTCTCTGTGTGTTTAATTGCATTAGTAATGATGTTTATCAGAATGTGCTGCAGCCGCGATTTGTCTGTCTGTACTAACAGGTTCGCAGACGCGAATTCTGACCTTAGTTCTAATCCTTTTTCCATAACAGGTGGCGACATCAGGTTTTTTATTTCACCAAGGAAATTTGTCATTTCAACTAATTCGAATTCCGGTTCGAAGCTATCGGATTCCAGTTCTGCCATCTCCAGTAAATCGTACATCAGATTGTGTAAGCGATCGCTCTGTTTTATGACGGTCGTCACGTGTCTTTTTGCAGGCTCGTCTAATTTGTCCGACTGCGAGGCCATTAATCGCTTCGAGTTTGCAAGTATGAGATGTACAGGCGTTAAGAACTCTCTGGAGACATTCTTGAGGAAGTCAGCCTTAGCCTTGGTGTCCATGCGAGCCTCGATGAGTTCACCACTCTTCGAGCGAACAAATTCAGCCATGAACATTAAAAGAAATAGTCCAGCCGCGATCACCAGAGCCTGACCTACGATTGGGGAAGAGGCGAATCTTTCCATGAGTTTAAATTTATAGATCAACTCGAGCTTTAGGCGAGAATAATCAGTGACCAGGAAGTTACGAGATATATGGCGGCTTTGGAATCCTGAGCGGCAGTAATTGAAGCCATGATTAATACCGCAATCGCGACCAATAGAGCTATAACCATAATAGGTACTACATTGTCGCTGTTCATCTGATGGAAGGGAATTATTATGTAGTCCAGGCCTAGGGAGATCATTCCGTAGATGAGAAACCGTAGCACTATGTTCGCCGAGCTGCGATATCTAAGCTCGAAATGCAGCGAACGGCCGATCGGGCACAGGCTGGCAATTAACGCTGTTGCGGATACCAAAGAGATACGGGTGTTGGCGTCTATACTCCCGGGCCAGAACCAAATTCTGCCAAGGCCAGTTTGGGTAAGCAGGAAGATGGTGGTACCGCGAAAGAAAAAGGTTACGCCGAGGAATAGAGTGTCTCGCGTATAGGCAAAAAGGACCACTGAGATGCCGAAACAGAACAGGAAAATCATTAGCAATGCGCCGTCAAAAACCAGTACCGATTGCTGGCTTTCTGCTAGAAGCGAAGCGGTAGTAAGCGTTAGCGGTATCTCCACGCCAACAGACGATGTTGCGCGAAGGATGATCTTTGTGCATCGGCCCTGCGCAGTGATCTCGAAAGGAATCACGGGTATTCGGTAGGAATAGTCTAGCTGCGACAGGGGAATGGTATCGCCCGTCACCGAGGTACGAACTACCTCGTCACCGTTAACAAAATAAAACTCAATACGGTCTACGGTTGGGGTGTCCGGCGAAAGCACCAAGTCCTCGTCCATCATATTCTCGCCGCTAATCACTATGCTGAACCAATGCGCAGATTTGCTCAGGCCCATCATAGGGATGAATTGCGTGGAGCGTTGTCATTAAATCGATTCAGATGTCATCTGCTCAGTAGTGAACGCGCGCTCCGGGTCTTCAAAGCTGTCGAGGTAAGGGCCCAGATTTACCGTTAGTTGATTCTGCGTAATATTCAGCTCGGCAGCCCAGGCGTCTGTGCAGGGCCGTAACATTGCAACTGTAAGGAGGAGGCCGGTCTTCGAAGTGTGAATCGATTTGAGAGTCTTGGGCTGGGAATTTAAAAAATTGACTCTGTATTTCTTTAAGCGTCTACGCGCATATTTGCGAATTAGTATATGATAACCGAGCAGCCGATAGGGGTAAGATCAGGCTGTTATGGGCAAATTTCAACAATTGTTGACTGAAATTTAGATCTAGGTGACGTTTTTACTCTATTAATTCAATTACCCTGAAATCTGAGGGAGTATGTATGGTTACGCAATCGAGCTTTGGGAAATGTTTTACGCTAATGATTACTCTATCAGTGCAATCTGCCTGCTCAGATCCGGGGGATAGTTACCCCGTTGCAGATTTGGATAGCTCAAACAATCAATCCATCGCCAATGCCGATCAGTCTGCTATCAATCCTTTTTTTCAGGAAAGTCAGCTCTACCTAAACTATCCGCCTTTCGATCTGATAGAGAACAGCGACTATCTGCCTGCCTTTGAGCAAGGAATGGTCGAGCAGCTGGAGGAGCTCGATGCGATCGTAAATCAAGTAAATGAGCCTACCTTTGAAAATACTATCTTACCTATGGAGGTAAGTGGCCAATTGTTGAGTAGGGTATCGAGAGTTTTTTTCAGTCTTGCTGGCGCTCATACGAACGACGCAATTCGCGAATTGGAGCAAGAACTGGCTCCGCGCTTAGCTGCTCACAACGACAAGATACTTCTCAATCCAGCTCTCTATGAGCGCATAAGCTTTCTCCACGAGCGGCGAGGGCAGCTGCAATTGGACGCTCAGTCCTTGCGATTGTTGGAGCAATACGATGTCGACTATGTGAGAGCGGGTGCGGGGCTCACAGTTGATCAGCAGGAGCAGATGAGAAGCTTAAATAGCCAAATAGCTGTGTTGCAAACCGAATACAGACAAAATGTGTTAAGTGAGGTAAACGAGCTAGCGATAGTAGTTGATTCGCGCGAAGAACTTACGGGGATGAGTGAGGCTCTCATAGCTGCGGCAGAGAACGAGGCAGAAGCACGCGAACTTCCGGGTAAGTTTGTTATTCCTCTATTAAATACCAGCGGTCAACCTAGTCTTGCTAGATTACAAAATAGAGCTCTGCGAGAGCGTATTTATTCGACGTCTCTATCTCGCGGAAGTCGAGGCGGGCCCTATGAAAATACACAGATTCTATCCGACGTGCTTCGCCTTCGTGCCGAAAGAGCGCAACTTTTAGGATATTCCAATCACGCAGCATTCGTTCTTGATGATGCTACAGCGGGTACGGTTGAAGCCGTGAATCAGCGGTTGGTTGAACTCGCTCCACCAGCAGTGGCGAATGCTCAGGCGGAGGCCGCTGACCTCCAGCAGATGATAGAGGATGATGGGCTTGATTTTGAGCTTAGAGCTTGGGACTGGTCGTTCTATACAGAGAGGCTGCGTACCGCGAGATACCAATTCGATGAGAGTCAGTTGCAGCCCTATTTTGAGATCGACAATGTCTTGCAGCGAGGAGTATTTTTTGCTGCAGAGAAACTCTTCGGAATTACATTTCAGGAGCGATTTGACCTGCCGGTTTACCAAGAAGATGTGCGCGTATTTGAAGTCTTTGATATAGGTGGTCAGACTCTAGCGCTGTTCTTGATGGATCCCTACGCGCGACCAACGAAGCGGGGGGGTGCCTGGATGAACTCGTACATCTCTCAGAGTGCCGTTATGGACACAACCCCCATCGTAGCTAATCATCTGAATATTACAGAGCCTCAGTCCGGTGATCCCACACTTCTTACTTTTGATGAAGTTACCACGATGTTTCACGAGTTCGGTCATGCCTTGCATGGTATGTTTTCAGACGTTGAATATCCTTACTTTTCGGGGACTCGAGTGCCAAGAGATTTCGTGGAATATCCTTCTCAGGTGAACGAAATGTGGGCCACGTGGCCCGAGGTGCTAGAGAATTATGCGATTCACTTCGAAACTGGCGAGCAGATGCCACGAGAATTGCTAGACAAGGTGATCGCGACGGAAAAGTTTAATCAGGGCTTCGCTACTACGGAGTATCTTGCCGCATCCATTTTAGATCAGGCGCTACACCAACTTACCCCTGAGGAAATTCCCTCGGCGGATGGGATGGTTGATTTTGAGTATCGGGCGCTGGAGAACGCGGGCATTGCTTTAGAGTCGGTGCGACCAAGATATCGGAGTACGTATTTCTCACATATTATGGGCGGCTATTCTGCGGGCTACTACTCCTATATCTGGAGTGAGGTTCTAGACGCAGACACCGTTGAATGGTTTAAAGGCAATGGCGGCCTACTACGAGAAAATGGCGACCATTTTAGAGAGACATTGCTTTCGCGAGGCGGAAGTGAAGAGGCGATGGCCTTATTTAGAAATTTTCGAGGGCGTGATGCCGAGATCGCTCCCTTGTTAGAGCGCAGGGGATTAAACTAAGAAAGCTTTTTTGCTGCAATTTTTTGGGCTGCAAGAAGTTCAACGCCACTCAATCGCAGGAGCAGCTGGCTGAGCTCGTCCCAGGTGTTTGCCTGGAACATTCCCTTGATGCTCTGGTCGATAATGCGGCTATGGTCCAGGAGTTCCCAGACGGTTTGTGTGTCTAGTCTCGCCAATGCGGCGGCAACAGTCTGCTTGCGATTAGACCATACTCGCGCGGACTGAATGATTGCGTTTACACCCTGGCCCTGCTGCTTCTTCTCCAACATGGGTAGAAGCGATCTCAACTCATGGAAGATTGCGGAGAGGATAATCAGCGGGAAGAGCCCTTCATTCTTCAAGCCTGCCAGCATCTTCTGGGTGCGGGCAATGTCGCCGAGCAGTGCTGAATCAACCAACTGATAGACGCTGTAGCGCGAGCTATCGGCTATCACCTGCAGTACTGTTTTCGCATCCAGATGAATAGTCTCGTTGCGCTCTTCTCCTGCCAGCAGTTTTAGTTTCTCAATCTCCTGCATGGCCGCGAGCAGGTTCCCCTCAACTTTGTCGACAAGAAGGTGTAGGGCGTCGGTGTCCGCTCGAATGCCATCTCTTAACAGCCTCTGCACCAGCCAGGTGGCCAAATTGTCTCTATTGATTGGCCAGATTTGTACAACGGCACCATGTCTTTCGATCTCGGTGAACCAATTGGTCTTCAGTGTTTGAGCACCCAGCTTCGGCCCGCTAATCAAGATGACGAAGTCAGGATTTAGATCGCTTAGATAGTGCCGAAGCGCCTTCTTGCCGGGGTCATCTAACTTGGCTGTTGAGAGTCGTAACTCGATGATTTTTTTGTCAGAGAATAGTGAGAGGTTGCCAGTGGATTGTGAAAAGAGGCTCCAGTCGAAACTCTTGTCGACATTGAACACTTCTCTCTCCGCGAACCCTTTCTCTTTGTAGTGTTTGCGAATCGCGTCGGCGGCCTCCTGCATAAGCAGGGGTTCATCGCCAGTCAACCAGTACAATGGCAGTTCGTCATTGTTGAGAGTTCGAGAAAGCTGTTCTGGTTTGATTTTCATTTAGGCTTGAATGTCTATAGGGGGCCGGTGGCGGCGAGTCGTCTCATCATTTGATTGATTAATTCGCGGCGCATCTCCGTGGAGATGATCTCAGCCTCTTCTTGATTGCCACTGATATTTTCGACATCTTGAAAGTAGGTTCTTTCAACGAATAGGGTCTCTGGAGCTATGAGTACCCGTTCACCCAAGGTGAGGCCTATGTCGATCGAGAGCCGCAACTCTATCTGAGCTGCTCTAGCCCGAGGGTTGATAGTGACAGGTCTGGATACAAGCTGCTCGCTGGCAATTCCCAGCATGGGCGTCTCGCTATCTGCCGCGTCTATAGTCACAGGGATAAGATTGACATCGGCACCCTCAAGACTGCGGCGCAATAAGCGAGTTAGCTCACTAGTGGGTTGCTCACTAAAGAATTGAAGACTGCTGAAGTTGGCTGAGAGAGTATCGCTTCCACGCAGGTTGAATCCGCAACTGCTGACGCTCAGCAATAGGGCGAACAAACTGAGAGATCTCAAAAATGTCATGGCTTTCCCATTGTTTAGTTGACGACTATATTAACCAGGCGGCCAGGGACGACAATAACTTTTCTGATGGTGCCATCTGCGGTGAAACGTTTTACCGCTTCATTGCCCAGAGCCAGTTTTTCGAGTTCGTCCTTACCGATGTCCTTCGCCACTTCTACCGTGTCGCGCAGCTTGCCATTGACCTGAAGTACTACAGTTATCGAAGTTTCAGTAAGTGCCGATTGGTCTACTTGGGGCCATGAGGCATTCATTACTGCTTCGTCATGACCTAAGTGTATCCAAAGGGCATGGCAAAAGTGCGGCACTATTGGAGCGAGCATCAAAATAGCAGTCTCCAATGCCTCTTGTATGGCCAGCCGATCGTTATTGTCGTTGTGAGTATCGGCAAAACGGGTAACGGTATTCAGTAGTTCCATGGTGGCAGCTATTGCTGTATTAAAAGTGTGTCGCCGGCCATAGTCATCGCTAACCTTCTCCAGAGTCTGATGAGTTTTGCGGCGCAGTTGAGCCTGGTCGACACTAAGCTCTATCGAGCCGAAGTCTTGCAACGCGACGGCTTCATGTCTGGCGACGATCTTCCAGAGTCTCTTCAGGAACCGATAACTTCCTTCAACTCCACTATCGGACCATTCTAGTGACTGGTCCGGAGGCGATGCAAACATGGTAAACATGCGAACCGTATCTGCTCCGTACTTCTGGATCAGTGATAGAGGATCGACGGTGTTGCCCTTCGACTTGGACATCTTGCTACCGTCTTTTAGAACCATTCCTTGAGTAAGTAGGTGGGTGAACGGTTCGTCCGAGCTTACCAGTCCTTCATTGCGCATGAGTTTGTGAAAGAAGCGTGCATAGAGCAAATGCAGTATCGCGTGTTCGATACCACCAATGTATTGATCTACAGGAAGCCAGTAGTCAGCTCTCTCGTCCAGCATGCTATTGGTTTGGTCTCGCGAGGCATAGCGTGCGTAATACCATGAAGACTCCATGAAGGTGTCAAAAGTGTCAGTCTCACGTTTTGCCTTGGCGTTGCATTTGGGGCAGTCGACCTCATAAAAATCCTTGAGCTTACCTAGAGGCGAGCCGCTAGCATCAATTTCTACGTCGGTAGGCAGTAACACGGGTAGGTCTTCATCGGGTACTGCAACAGAACCGCAATTGTCACAATTTATTATGGGAATCGGCGCGCCCCAGTAGCGTTGTCTGGAAACGCCCCAGTCACGAAGGCGGAAATTGATCTTCTTCTGACCCTGGTCACGCTCGCGCAGGTGCTTCTCGATGGCGGTGAAGGCTTCGATAAAATCGAGCCCATCAAAGTCGCCAGAATTGATGAGTTTGCCCTTGGCGACAAAGGCTTCTTTTTCTAAGTCACAGCTTTCGTCAGGGCTGGCAGGTTGAACGACCTGTTTGATAGGCAGCTGGTATTTTTTAGCGAACTCCCAGTCTCTCTGGTCGTGGGCAGGTACCGCCATCACCGCACCCGAGCCATAGCTCATTAGTACAAAATTAGCGAGATAGATGGGCAGTGTTTCACCGCTGATGGGGTGGATCGCCTTTAGACCTGTATCTATGCCGGTCTTCTCCATCGTAGCCATATCCGCTTCGGCTACTTTCGTGTTGCTCTGCTGTTCTATGTACTTCGCGACGTTAGGGTTGGATAGGGCGGCCTTGCTCGCCAGCGGGTGCTGAACGGCGAGTGCAACATAGGTAACGCCCATTAGTGTATCTGGTCTCGTAGTATAGACACTCAGCTGCTTCAGATCGGCGTCATTCTCGCCGGCGACTTCAAAATTTAGTTCGACACCTTCCGAGCGCCCGATCCAGTTAGCCTGCATGGTGCGGACTTTTTCTGGCCAGCCATCCATGCCATCCAGGTCATCTAGCAGTTCCTGAGCAAAGTCGGTTATTTTGATGAACCACTGTGGGATCTCGCGACGTTCGACGAGGGCACCAGAGCGCCAGCCGCGACCATCGACTACCTGCTCATTGGCCAGAACGGTCTGGTCCACCGGGTCCCAATTGACCTCTGATGATTTCTTATAGACTAGCCCCTTTGCGAAAAGGCGGGTGAAGAACCATTGCTCCCAACGGTAATAGTCGGGATGGCAGGTAGCGATTTCTCTGCTCCAATCGTAGGCATAGCCCAGTCTCTGCAGCTGCTCGCGCATGTAGTCGATATTGCCATAGGTCCACTTCGCCGGAGGCACTTCATTCTGTATGGCTGCATTTTCAGCTGGCAGTCCGAAAGCGTCCCAGCCCATGGGCTGCAGTACGTTTTTCCCCAGCATGCGTTGGTAGCGGGAGATGGCGTCGCCAATGGAGTAGTTACGCACATGACCCATATGCAGGTGACCGCTAGGATAGGGAAACATTGAGAGGCAATAAAACTTATCGCGAGAGTAATCTTCGCTTACTTTAAAGCTTTCGTGTTCTTGCCAATAGGACTGTGCTTCGGCTTCAACTGCCTGCGGGGGATATTGTGGGTCGATGCTGCTCATCTGATCTCTAACTATGTGAATTAACTGGATTTATTTAAGGTGTCGCGAGGTCTGCAAGCATACCGCAGACCGCTGCTAACAGGTAGTGGCGAGGGCTAAAAAACTCTATAGAAATACTTATCCTAGGTCTGACGTTGTGGTCGAAGTGACCTTGATTAGCTTTATCTGGCGGCTATCGGCATTCAAGATTGTGACTAGAAATGGACCTATTCTGATTGTCTCGCCGCGCTCGGGAATATGTCCGAACTGCTGCAGTATTAGTCCTCCTACCGTGGTGAATTCCTGATCACTAAAGTCTGTAGAAAAGTATTCATTGAATTCGTCGACTGGAGTCAGAGCCTTGACGATATGGTTCTGCTCATCGAATTTCTTAATGTAGCTGTCGTCGTCTACATCGTATTCGTCTTCTATCTCGCCGACAATTTGTTCTAGCACGTCTTCGATCGTGACTGCACCGCAGACGCTTCCGTATTCATCGATCACAATTGCCATATGCTGGCGCGTCTCGCGAAACTCTCTAAGCAAGACGTTGAGGCGCTTACTTTCAGGCACGAAGGTAGCCGGGCGGATTACATCTTTAATCTTGAATTTGTCGGCTGCGGTATTGAGTGCCAATGGCAACAGGTCCTTGGCCAGAAGTATGCCTATGACATTGTCTACATTGTCCCCGATAACCGGAAATCTGGAGTGCGAGGCCTTGATGATGAGTTCTATGATGTCATTTGCAGCGAGAACCGCAGGAACCGTGACCACCTGTGATCTTGGGATCATGATATCGCGCACCTGCATGCTGGAGACCTGAAGTGCGCCCTCGATGATGCTGAGCGCATCGGCATCGAGCACTTGATCCTGCTCTGCATTTCGAATTAGTTCGAGAAGGCTTTTTGTGTCGGTGGGCTCGTCTGAAAAGACTTGCGCAATTTTATCGATCCAAGACCTGGGCCGAGGATCGATACTAGATTGGTCGTCAGGCATTCTCTACGTTCTCTTTTTCTGAGTTGGGCTGGTTTAGGATTGCCAATGAAACCAGTAACCTGTGCTGTCTCTTGGTGATCACACTAACAAATAAGGGTTGGAGATTCCAAGCCTTTCCAGTGTATTAATTTCTAGCTTTTCCATTTCAGCCGCATTCGTATCGTCGTCGTGCTGATAGCCCAATAGATGGAATAAGCCATGAACGGTCAGGTGCATCCAGTGCGCCAGGAGTTCCTTGCTCTGTGCCTTGGCTTCCAGCTCGACAATGGCTGCGCATATAACGATATCGCCCAATGGGAAAGTCTCCACTTGATCGCGTAGCTGGACAGGAAAGTCGGCGGGGAAGGACAGAACGTTGGTTGGCTTGTCATTGCCTCGGTAATCATTATTGAGCGCCCGCGAGGCGGCAGAGTCTATGAAGCTGACGCTGATACTGCATTGTTCTCCATGGCCTGCAGCCTCGAGGCCGCAATTAAGCCACTGCTCGCATTGTTGCTGGCTTGGTACCCAGTGCTGCCCGCAGTCGTTGCTGATATCAACTGTCACGTTCATTGATCTTGTGCGGAATCCTTGCTGTTAAGCGTGGAAACAGAGCTGCGATCGAACTCGTCGTAGGCCTCGACGATTTTCTGCACGAGGCGATGACGCACTACGTCTTTTGCTTCGAAGTAAGTAAATCCTATTCCATTGATTCCAGCTAACACTTTACTCACATGGATTAAACCGGAACGGGTTCCCTTTGGTAAATCTATCTGAGTAACATCGCCGGTTATCACCGCGGTAGAGCCAAAGCCGATACGTGTAAGGAACATCTTCATTTGCGAGCTCGTAGTGTTCTGGCTCTCATCCAAAATGATGAAGGAGTTGTTTAGGGTTCGTCCGCGCATATAGGCTAGTGGAGCGACTTCGATTACGTTCTTTTCTATGAGCCTGGCTACCTTTTCGAAACCGAGCATTTCATAGAGTGCATCATATAGAGGGCGCAGATAGGGGTCGATTTTCTGCGCCAGATCGCCGGGGAGAAAGCCAAGCTTTTCACCCGCTTCCACGGCCGGCCTGACCAGTAATACTCGGTTAACTTCCTCTTTGAGAAGTGCTTCGACCGCACAGGCGACGGCGAGGTAAGTCTTGCCGGTGCCGGCAGGCCCTATGCCAAAATTGATATCATGCTGGTGAATGCTGCGCACATATTCACTTTGGTGTTTGCCCCTAGGCTTAACCGAGGATTTCGGAGTCTTTATAAAAAGTTGCTCTACTTCGCCATCGTTGCCGTCGGCTTCTGAGGGCATGGTTTCCTGCAGCGCTAGATGAACCATGCTCGGGTTCAACAAATTGCCATGGGCAGTATCCTGGTAAAGAGACTCAAGAATATGGCCTCCATCGGCAATCGCCGACTCGCTTCCCGATAGCTGGAATACATTGCCGCGCTGTTGAATATTGAGCGTAAGGAAGCTTTCTATTTGGTGTATGTGTTCATTCAGGCGCCCGCAAAGATTGGAGAGTCGCTGCGCATTGTCTGGAATCAGGGTCAAACTGAGGGTGTGATTTGTCATGCAGTTGGAAAAAGACCTCTAAGTAGCAAGTTGAGAGTATTCAGTATAGCAAGCACTCGCTCTATCTCAAGCGGCTAAATGCTGCCGAGTAGAGAGTTTGGTAGTGCGTCAGATATCCGGCAGCTAACGAAGTTGCCGATCAGTGAATGATCGTCACTCTTGAAATTTACTACTCTGTTGTTTTCGGTACGCCCCTGAAGGTCTCCGGCATGTTTTTTAGACTTGCCAGTTACCAGGATGCGTTGATCTGTCCCCACCATGGCGGCACTGATCGCATTGGCGTGACTGACTATCTGAGATTGCAGTGTGGCTAGTCGGTGTTTCTTCTCCTGAGCAGGGACGAGGTCAACTAGATCGGCCGCCGGAGTGCCGGGTCTGGCGCTATAGATGAAGCTGAACGAGGTATCAAAACCTATTTCGATAATAAGCTTCATGGTGTCTTCGAAATCTGCGTTTGACTCCCCTGGAAACCCCACTATGAAATCGGAAGAGAGGCTGATGTTTGGCCTGATAGCCCGAATCTTTCTAATTATGGATTTGTACTCCAGTGCCGTATGGCCGCGTTTCATGGCCGCCAGAATTCTGTCAGAACCACTCTGAACGGGAAGATGCAGATGATCGACCAGCTCGGGAATCTGAGAGTAGACATTAATTAGAGAACTCGAAAACTCGATAGGATGTGACGTGGTGAAGCGAATGCGGTCTATGCCTTCGATACTAGAGATATACTGAATAAGCGTGGCCAGGTCGACAATCTCGCCCTCGTGGCTTAGGCCCCTATAGGCATTTACATTCTGTCCCAGGAGATTGATCTCGCGTACGCCCTGATCGGCGAGATGTACAGCTTCCGCTAAGACATCATCTAATGGTCGGCTAACCTCTTCACCTCTGGTGTAGGGCACTACACAGAAGCTACAGTACTTGCTACAACCTTCCATGATCGTTAGGAATGCCTGGCAGGAGCTCGCGTCAGGTTGTGGAAGGTGGTCGAACTTTTCAATTTCAGGAAAGCTGATGTCTACTACTGGTTGGCCATTGCCGCTGGCATCGAGCATTTCAGGCAGCTTGTGCAGGGTTTGGGGACCGAAGACCACGTCGACATAAGGTGCTCGTTTGCCAATAGCTGCGCCTTCCTGACTTGCCACGCAGCCACCGACGGCGATCTTCATGCCGGGCTTGGCTTCCTTCAGGCTGCGCCAGCGGCCCAATTGGTGAAACACTTTCTCCTGTGCCTTCTCGCGAATAGAGCAGGTATTGAGCAGCAACAGGTCAGCATCCGCGGGATCATCGACAAGTTCTGCATGCTGTGATTCTTTGAGTAGGTCGAGCATGCGATCGGAATCGTACTCGTTCATCTGGCAGCCATGGGTCTTGATAAAGACTTTCTTGGTCTGGCTTGGAGAGCTTTTTGCTGTTTCCGGCTCGATGCTGTTCTGTTCAAATTTCACAGTAATTCCGTGTAGAAGGCTATTTTCAAAAGGGGGCGAATTATAACAGCAAAAATCAGCAGTACTTAACCACGATTTGACGCATAATGACTTGAAATTCACGGTTGCAGCCTGATATTAGCTCTACGCGTTCATACCCGCTGCAAAGCAAACACTGAACAGACAGTGGTGCAGCCCATCGAATACTATGTAGTTTTAGGATAAGAGATTGATATCAATGGGAAATTCTTCAGAAATCTACAAAATAACCTTCCTCAACAAGGGCAAGGTGTATGAAGTTTTTGTAAAACAGGTTTATCAGAGCGACCTGTATGGCTTCATCGAGATTGAGGATTATGTGTTCGATGAAAGATCACAATTGGTGGTAGATCCTTCAGAAGAGAAGCTTAAATCAGAATTTGCTGGCGTTAAGAGAAGCTTTATTCCCATTCAGGCAATAATTCGAATCGATGAAGTCGAGAAGACCGGCGTTAGCAAGATTTCCAGCGGTGATAATGTCTCTCCTTTTCCAGTTTCGATTGTGGGTGCTAAGGCCGACCGAAAAGATTCTTGATGTTAACTGGCCTACACCTGAGCTGTGCGGCTCGTCTGAAACACCCCCTAGTGGTATCCCAATAGATGGAGTCTTCTAGCCATCCCTATGCCGATTTATCTCCTGTCGCTGTATTGGAAGCTGTTGAGAGCCTTGGCTTTGAGACCGACGCGCGTATATTTCCCCTCAATAGTTATGAGAACCGGGTCTATCAGGTAGGCTTAATCGGCAAGCCCTCAATAATCGTAAAATTTTACAGGCCAGGGCGTTGGACAACTGCGCAGATACTCGAAGAGCATAGCTATACGCTTGAGCTAGTCGAGCTGGAAATTCCCGTGGTACCACCCATAGCGTTCGGCAGCGCGGGCACGCTTCTAGGCTACAAAAATTTCCAGTTTTCAGTTTTCGAACAGTTCCTAGGACGCCCTCCCGAGTTAGACAATTTGGACAACCTGCTAGTGATGGGGCGTTTTGTTGGTCGCATACATGCCGTTGGGGCACTGCGTGATTTCGAGCATCGAGTTGAGCTTACGGTGGAGCGTTTGGCAGTGCACAGCAGACAGTTCTTGCTGGAAAATAATTTCTTACCTAAAGACTTGCGGCCCGCCTATGAATCTCTATCTCAAGATTTGATCGATAAAATTCAGCAACGGTTTTCGGCTCATGGTGAGTTGCGCAAATTACGCATACACGGGGACTGTCACCCCGGAAACGTGTTGTGGAAAGACGAGACGCCAAATTTTGTAGATTTTGACGACACGGTAATGGGTCCAGGCATTCAGGATCTCTGGATGATGTTGTCAGGTGATCGTAATCAGCGACAGGCGCAGTTGCTGGAGCTGGTGGAAGGTTATAACGAGTTCTATGATTTCAGGGCGTCGGAGCTTGAGCTGATAGAGTCTTTGCGCACCTTGCGTCTGATGCACTATAGCGCCTGGCTTGCGCGCCGCTGGGAAGATCCAGCTTTTCCGATGAGCTTTCCCTGGTTCAATACCGAGCGCTATTGGGCGGAGCACATACTCGAGCTAAGAGAGCAGTTCTCTCTGCTAGATGAGCCAGCCTTACGCCTTATCTAGCTAGTTGCATTTATTCCCGTCCCGCCAACAGTTTGTCTGCTGTCCATATAGACATGAGGCAGCCCGGAATCCAACAACCATTGTTTCGCGATGATCTCATCTTTGAGCATGGCGATGGTCGCAACCGACCCTGCAACCGTGCACAAGTTTGCAGCAACACTTACGGCTCTTAGTCCTACGCAGGGCCAGCCTGTAAAGGGGTTCAGTATATGGCTGTAGCGTTTGCCTTTATGCATGAAGAAGCGCTCGTAGTCGCCGCTGCTCGCGAGCCCTCCCTGCAAGAGATCTATTTTGGCCATGATGTCGCGTTCGCGGTCGGGGGCGATGATGCCTGTACTCCATGGTCTGTTGTCCGGCTGCGCTCCGATAACACTGAAATCGCCACCGAGGTTCACCAGGCCATTATTCACACCTAGATTGCGAGCCAACCGGGCAACTGAATCCGCCGCATATTCTTTTACGATTCCACCAAAATCTATCTGCATGTTTGGGGGTAGGCGCAGGCGTGAATCCGACCAGGAGATCTTGTGAAAGCCGAGCGTTGTTTGAGCGGCATCTATCTGCGCTTGGGTCGGTATCTGTGCATTCTTAAAATCCCAGATTTGGCTTAGAGTGGCTGCGGTAACATCGAATAGGCCGTCGCTTGTCTCATAGCAATTCTTTGCATGATCGAGCAGCGATTGTGTTTCACTATCTATCTCAATACCGTGTTTTCGACCTGCTGATCGATTTATCTCAGTTAGAAAACTATCGTTTCTGAAGCGAGAATATTTCTTTTCCAGACGAGCAACTTCCTCAGTCAATCGGCTCAATATTTTCTTCGCGTCGATGCGCGATTCTGCAAAGATTTGGATCTCACAGAAACTTCCCATAGCCTTGAACGAGGAACTTTTTAAAGAAAGGTGCATGGCCGAATAGTGAAGCGAATTAGTTTGTTAGAGGGGAGCGGCTGCGTAAAGGCGGCGCAGTGCCTAGAAACTAAAATCAACGCCAAGAGAGAGTCGATTATATTTAACAAGGGCGGTACTTGGCTGTGAAATATCATAGGCGGAATACTTATCGTTAGCTAAATAGCGTTCCGCTGTGAGTGTTGCCTTCCAAGAGCCCATGTCGGCAATAAGGCTAAAGCCACCACTAATAGCCCCGAACGCTGAGAGTCGGTAATCGCTAGACTGATATTCGCTTAGAGGATTCTGGAAATCGTCGACATTGGTGAAGAAGTCTGCGGCAGATTGGCTGTAGTAACGCAACTGGGGAACAATTTGAAACTGACGTCCTAGATTTTGGTGCCAGGAAACGTCGCTGGTGTGAGACTTAATGCCAAAATCATCATGGTAGAAACGGTAGTTAACGTGCAGTGCAGCATTCGCCGCTACAAAAAACCTTCTATAGGAATTGCTCCAGGCTATTTGTGTTTTGTCTTCGGGACGTACGTCTCTTAATTTATACGGGTCGCTTAGAAATCCCGATTGTTCGGTAAAGCTGAGGGCGGTTTGAAAGCTGGATACTTGGTTAATGATTTGCGTGAGAGACACAAAAACAGAACTGCTGCGTTTGTCTTCATCACGGACTCGATTGAAGAGTGCGGCATCTGTGGGAAAGATGTCGTCTGATGAGTAACTGAAGCCCCCGGCGAGTGTAGTTAGGTCGTCGTTATAGTGTCTCTCGCCGTTGAGGCCGAAATAGACGGCTCGGTAGTCGTTTTCTTCGGAATAACCGATGTTGCCTGCGAAGCTGCCATTGTCCAGATAGTAACGAGTTCCCACGCTGAGCTCCGAGCGGCTGTCGCTGATGCCGCTAGCACCGCTTAGATTCACCACGGGCTTTCCATCAAGGCCTACACTAGTAAACCAGGGCGATGCACCGCTCAATGATTCATAATTGGCATCAACGTGCACAGACATATTGCGCCCCATAGGCGCGACCAGCTGAAACTGGTGTACGTCAATGTCGTAGCGATTCAATTCCCCAGAGGGTACCTCGGAGCGTGAGAGATCGTCTTCCTGATAGTTGGATAACTTATAAGAGACTGTGCTTTGTGTAGGAGGCGCATCTGCCAGAGCTATGCCCGGCAGTGCCAGAGCAGTGCTAGACAGGGCGATGATATTAGCAGAGGCGCTATTCTTCACGGTTGCGTGAGCGGCTAGTTGCAACCACAGCCGCCACCAGCTGCGCTGTTGCCGCCAGAGGAGGCTTCTTTACTGAAGAAGATATGGTCATTTAGGGCGCTCTCCAGAGGGTCTGGATCCCAAGTCATTTCGTCCCTGGCGAGATAGCCGCGCTCCCATGCTCGCACGTCAGCGCAGGAGATAGGAATAATGCTGCAAGATAGCAGCAGTAAGGCCGTACGCAGTTGTTTGATGAAAACTACCTCCCGCTCTGCGGCCTCAGCTGACTAGTTGCCAGCCAGCGAGGCCTTAATTGCTTCCTCTATCATGTCGATATCGCCAGATCGAAAGCCCATATGGACCAAGGTCACTGTGCCATCGGGTTGAATAAGGTAGGAAGTCGGCATGCCTATCACCTCAAACAACTCGGCCGCATCACCATCTGGATCTGCTGGAATCAAGAAGTCTAGCGGCGTATCTTCCAGGAAGTCCAAGCCATCTTCGATTGGGTTGTCTACATTGATGGCGACTATTTCAAGGCCCTGATCCTTGTACTTGTGATACATGTCGTTATACAGAGGCAGCGAGGTGAGGCAGGGAGCACACCAGGAGGCCCAGAAGTCGACATAAACAGTCTTTCCCTCTAGGCTGGCTGTGCTAATTGCGGGCTGATCGCTGTAAATCGAAGGTAGGTCGAAAATTGGTGCGGTATCACCTTCTTCTACAGCCGAGGCGAGCATGCTCGCTGCGCTAAGTGCTAGAAAAGCTAATATCTGTGATTTTTGCTTAAATTTCATGTTGTTCCCTATCTTGTGAGTTAGTTGCCATTCTCAAACTTGAACACCGCTTTAGGTCAATTCTGCCAGAATCTCTATAATTACGATAGGCGCATGAGAGTTGGATTATGGGCCTCGTCCTTAATTGCAAGCTGAGTGGCTTAACTCTGTAGAGTAGAACGCGCTACGGATACTTCCGTTTACACGGTCAGCAGTAATAATTATGTAAGCTGCGGATTGGGCTCTGCGAGGCTGCGTAATAGATGCTGCCAGCGCCGTTTCTGAGTCTTTAGTCGAAATTGCATCTCACGGTAGCCATGCTTGATCTGGAGTTGATCTAATGAATGAAGGCTTTCCTGTAGCTGCTTGCCTCTAGTTTCGTACCAGGCTTGTCTGTGTTCGGTCCACAGTTGCAGGGTATGCAGAAACTGTTCGTATTCTGACTCCAGGCGAAGTCTCCAGGTTTCAGAAATGTCGAAGCGTTCGCATTTCTCCGTCGCTTTACGGTATTGGAGTTCCAGGCGAGCCTTCTCGATCTGTGCTGTATTGCAGCGCTTTAGATCGTGGGTCAGACCAACCAGTGCAAGCAGGCTTATGATCCATTTCGTTGGATCGAACTGCCACCACCGAATACCATTTCTGTAGTCCCATTGAAATGTGTGGTGATAATTATGATAGCCCTCACCATAGGTAAAGAAGGCTAACAGGGTATTGTCTCTCGCAGAGCTATTCTCGCTATACGGCTGTCGCCCCCACATGTGTGCTATGGAGTTTATAAGGTAGGTAACATGCTGGCTTAAAACTAGGCGCAGTAATCCACCCAGTAAGATTCCAGCGAGAATATCTCCGTGGATATACCCAAGGAATGCGGGCAGGCCAATATTCATAATCAGAAGTAAGCTTAGATAGTGCTTTCTCTGCCACATGACGATTGGGTCATTCATGAGGTCCTTGGCGTTAGAAAAATCATCTTGACCGCTCTCATAATTTCGCAGAATCCAGCCTATATGAGAAAACCAAAACCCTCGACTTGCGGAGTACGGGTCCCGTTCATTGTTATCAACGTATTGATGGTGGCGTCTATGTGCCGATGCCCAGGTTAAAATATCGTTTTGAAGTGCGCAGGCGCCTCCCAATGCGAAGATTGAGCGAACAATTGGATGTGCCTTATAGGCTTTGTGGGACCAGAGGCGGTGATAGCCGGCGGTAATGGATATGCCGCAAAAGCCCATGAGAAGTAGGAAAACGGCCCATTCATAAAGGTCGTAGCCATAAAAATAACCGTATAGGGGGACCAGGACTATGGCGAATGCCGGCGTTAGGCTGAATAGCAGCATATTCATCCAGTTGATCGGGGCTTTTTCCATTATTCCGGTTCCTGCAAGAGTAGCTTATAGGGGCTAGGTTGAATTAGCTGTAAAACTCGACATGATAGAGCGTAGTATTAACAGAATTAGGCGCAGCTGCAACCGGTAGCGTAATCATTGCTAATATTGGTGAAATTTTTTATAGGGACAGTAGTTTAGAGGTGGGAAAATGGAAGAAAAACTAGTCGAACTGGAAACTAAATTTAGTTATCAAGAGGATCTGCTGTCAGCGTTAAACGAAGTTGTTATTAGACAGCAGCGTCAACTTGATGAATTGCTCAGGCAGATGTCTGCGGTAAAGGAGCAATTGCAAGAAGCGATCGAGAGAGTGCCTGGTGAGGGAGGGGAGCTAGATCAAAATGAAAAACCCCCTCACTACTGAGAGGGTTGTACTGAGCCTCAAGCCCTAAGCCTCAAGCCCTAGCCCGCCACTGCCACATCGTCAGCCTTTAAGCCCTTATCGCCTTCGCTGACTTCAAACTCCACGCGCTGTCCATCGTGCAGAACGCGGTGTCCCTCACCCCGAATTGAACGGAAGTGAACGAATACGTCATCGCCGCTGTCGCGAGTAATAAAACCGAACCCCTTGCTTGCGTTAAACCACTTCACACTGCCTTGCTCTCTAGGCGAATGCGATTCATTTTCATCGTAGTCATATCCGCTGAAAGCAGAGCCTTGCGCAGCCCAGAAGCTACTAATTAATAGAATAACGAATAGAGGAAGCGCGAATAACGGCAAGTTGGCAGTTGTTAGTGAATATTCCTGCGAGCTAAGAAGGTAGAGCGGAATGCAGGCTAGAAGCGTGACAATAGCTGAAATAATAAATGGCTTTTTGAACATGTTCATACTCTTATTGGTTTTATAGTTAATACGCTGGCTGGGGAAAGGCTGCTGTGGGTCGCGGGCTCCTCTATGGGACAGCTAACAATATGACCGGGCAGAGGCAGCTTACGAGCCGTTCTGACCATTATCGACCTTCTCTCCCCCAAGCGTCTTATAAGCGAGAGTCTCTCAAGAAAGTCTAGCAATAAAATACACTACTGCTGCGACAAATAAAATAGCCCATGAGTACTCCACAATACCCGCTATGCCTTATGCTCGCTTCAGCTTCAATTCAGCTTCTACTTGTTAGGTTAGCAACCCAGGCTGGTGTCAAGATGTGGCTCAAACATCTCGAGCCAGGCGGTAAATGAGGCTCTGATTAGTGAGGATGGGACATGAACACTAGACTAGTAGGCATATTGGCGGCATTGGTATTGCTATCCACGCAGGCATTCGCGGAAACCACTTACGCCACTGCACCGGTGATTGAATCGCGCGCGATCTATGAACTCGTCGAGATTTCAAGCCCTCAGGAGCAGTGTTGGGAAGAGAAAACAGCGATAGATCGCTATGGGAATGGAAATCGTTCAAATACACCGGTGCTAGTGAGTACTATCTTGGGTGGAGCGATAGGCAACGCTGGAGGGCATAACAAGTCAAACCAGCGTGTTGGCGCGGTTCTCGGCGCCATGTTGGGACACTCTATAGGACGTGATATTATGCGTCGCAACGAACGACCCAGTAGCCGTGAATATCAGACAGTACAGCGCTGTGAGACCGTATATCAGCAGCACGAAGAAGAGAGGCTGGCAGGCTATCAGGTTACCTATCTTTATAACGGGCAGGAGTATTCTGTAAGAACCAATACAGACCCAGGCGAAGAGATTCGAGTGAGGGTGAGCATTCAACCGGTTTTATAGTCAGGCCGACTGTTTAATCTGATTATGGGGTTCTCGGATAACGAGGAATATTTTGAGCAAGACATCGATACTAAGTTTGCTAGTCGCACTACTCTTTGGAGTGGTCGAGGTGGCGCATGCCCAGAATATTCCCGCTCAACCTGCACAGCTCGACATTAACCGTAGCGATAACACTGGAAACGCCACACAGGCCAGACCACGCGTAACGGAAAGACAGGCGGTGGAGATTGCAAGGCAGCGTTTCGCCGGCAATATTCTACGAATTAGCCTGATCGGAGTTGGTGCTAACCAGCGTTATCAGATTCGTATGGAGAACGAAGGCAAGGTATTTACTGTTTTCGTGAACGTCATAACGGGCAGAATAAGCGGTGGCGGCTAAGCCTTCGCATGAGAATTGGAGAGTCTCTGAACAACTCTCTGATCGCTCTCTAGGCAGAAATTGAGGTAGTTCAGAATGCGATTATTAGTGGTTGAAGATGAAAGTTTGTTGCGTCAGCAATTGCAACAGGGGCTTTCGAAGCAAGGTTATGTGGTTGATGTGGCCGAAGACGGGAAGTCTGGTCTTTATTATGCGACCGAATACGACTTCGACGCTGCCATCATCGATCTGGGTTTGCCAGAGATTGATGGGATCTCCCTCATTCAGCAGGTTCGTGCGGCAGGCAAGGAATATCCAATTTTGATACTTACCGCGCGCGGTGACTGGCAAGACAAGGTTGCCGGCCTCGATGCCGGGGCCGACGACTATGTCGTCAAACCCTTCCAGCTGGAAGAAATCCTAGCCAGGCTAAATGCGTTACTGAGACGCGCGGCAGGCTTTGCCAAATCAAAGCTCGAATTCGGTCAGCTTAGTCTCGATATTTCAGCGAAGCGCTTATTGGTAAATGAAAAAGCTGTCGACCTAACTGCTTACGAATACAAGATGCTTGAGTATTTGATGCTGCATTCCGGGCAGGTGATTTCGAAGACTGAATTGACAGAACACCTCTACGCGCAAGATTATGACCGTGATAGCAATGTCCTTGAAGTCTTCGTTCGTCGCCTCAGGCAAAAGTTGGATCCAGATCAGACCCTTAAGCCTATCGAAACGGTTCGCGGTCAGGGCTATCGATTTAGCCTTGAAGAATCTTAGTCAGGCAATTCGAGTTAGTATGGTCACCACTGCATGACCACTTCTGAAAAAACATCAAATTATTCTATACAGACGCGACTCGTCATCTCGTTTAGTATTCTTTTGTTCGTGTTTTTAGGTCTTACCGGCGTGGTATTGGATCGAGCGTTTAGAAACAGCGTTGAAGCGGGAGCTGCCGAACGCTTGCAGGTGCAAATCTATCTTCTGCTGGGAGCGGCGGAAGTGTCTGATGGCGAGTTTTATTTCCTGGAAGACTTGCGTGAGCCAAAGTTTAGCCAGCTCAATTCGGGTCTCTATGGGTTTATCAGTCGGTCTAGCCTTGGTGAATTATGGCGCAGTGACTCGGCGCTTGCCTTTTCTCTAGCCGACCCTCAAGTACTGCTTCAGCCGGTTCAAGTCGGTGAGACACAGTCCTCAAAAACACTAAGCGCAGAAGGAGAAGAGTACTTCGTGCTGAGCTACGGTATTCTCTGGGAGGATGGTATTAGCGAGTACAGTTTTACTGTAATCGAAGATGCCGCTCCGTACTATTCAGAAATATCTAATTTCAGAACGAGTCTTTGGTCGTGGTTGGGCGGGGTTGCACTGCTGCTGCTGTTGATTCAGTTTTTTCTGATGCGTTGGGGCTTGTCGCCATTGCATAGGATGGCAAGAGATCTCAAACAGATTGAGTCTGGAGATAAGAATCAACTCGCCGGAAATTATCCCCGAGAGTTACAGCGCGTAACGAATAATCTCAATGTGTTAATTGAGACAGAACGAAAACAACAGCAGAGATATCGAACTACGCTCGGTGATCTTGCGCACAGTCTGAAAACGCCGCTGGCGGTGATCGCGGGCACTATGCAGACGCTCTCAAGGAGTAAGGCAGACGACAAGGAGCAGCTCGATGCGGTAGATGAGCAGCTTACCCGAATGAATCAAATAGTTAGTTATCAGTTGCAACGGGCGGTGCAAACCAATAACCGTTCTGCGCTAGCGAGACAGGTGCAGGTAAAGCCCGTAGCGGAGAAAGTTCTTGATGCCCTCGCCAAGGTGTACGCAGACAAGCCGGTGTCGTTAGTCAGATTGTTGGACGAGAACGCTGTGTTCTACGGAGATGAGCGTGATCTACTAGAGCTGCTCGGTAATGTTCTGGATAATGCGTTCAAGTACGGCAGGGGTAAGGTCAGTATTCGGGCGAGTGTTGAAAACCATGATTCCTCTGGCTTACAGATTGTCATCGAGGATAACGGCCCTGGTATTAGTATTGAGAAACAGGAGTATGTGCTGCAACGCGGAGCCAGAGCCGATACCCTAGTACAGGGGCAGGGAATTGGGCTGGCGGTTGTTACTGACATTGTCGGGAGTTATGGGGGCACCATAGAGGTTGGCTCCAGTAACTTAGGTGGTGCAAAAATCACCATGCGCTTCGTTTCGACTAGGCAAGGTAGCTAGAACACGAGTCCAGCGATGACAGCAAAGAGCGTCATTAGAAAGAGAAACCATTTGATGCTTTCCTGCGAGGTGCGAACGGCGACTTTTACAGCGAGATGAGCGCCGGCCATTGAGCCGGTGGCGAGAATCAGGCCGGGTATCCACCAGACCTGATCGAACGCTATGAATATCACCAGTGCGACACTCGTAAATGCCAGTGCGCAGGCTGTTTTCAGTGCATTAGCGCGAAGCAAGTCATAGCGAAGTCCACCGGCTAGAGCGGCGAGAAGAATGAATCCAACCCCCGCCTGAACGAAGCCACCATAGACTCCAGCGGCGAACAGCCCCCACCAGGCGCCTCGACTTTCACTAGGGGAGATGTTCTGCGTGCCGGGAGGGGGAGCGATGACCGTGGGCCTGAGTAAAATGACCAGCGCCATCAGCAAAATCGTACCTAGCAGTATTGGTTTCAAGAAAAGATTGGGTATCAGTGCCGCCGCAATAGCGCCGCCCATGCCGCCAATTACGGTTGGGATGAGGATTGGAATAACAGCCGGTCGGTCCAGGGTTTCGTGCTTGTCATATCCTGCCAGTCCGACTAAACACTGCATGGTAACAGCGACGCGGTTAGTGGCGTTGGCAATATCCGCGGGGAGGCCTAATACCATCAGCGCCGGCAGAGCGAGGTTGGAGCCGCCACCAGCAACAGTATTAATGCCGCCCGCAAAGAATCCGGTAATGCCAAGCAGAAGGACTGAGCTAAGGGTAATTTCCAAGATAATTCCTAGCGTGGCTCAAACAGCAGAGTCTACGTGATTAGGGCTCAAAAAAGGTACAATGTGAGCTGTAGCCTTCGCATAGGCGCGACCCGTGTGAATTGGGGTCGTGACCCTTCTTTGTCCTATAGACCAGTGTGATGTGAATTCTGTCACAGTATAATCAATTAAGTGTCTGAAATTATTAGTTCTTTTAGCCAAATCACAGTCTTTCCTAGAGGATTCTATAGGGTTAACCTAGGTAGAACTACCGATAGCTATTCAATTGTAGCCGGCTTAACCGACAAACTACTTGTACAAATACGTTATTTAGCCTGAAAATTCGGGATTCTAGCCCTGGCTTTAAGGGTTTTCAGAGGTTCTTGGTAGTGGCTGTGCAGAAGGTTTGCTTTGAAACGGAAATTTCATGCTATACGGATTCCATCAAATTGAAAAAATGTGATCAAAACAAGGGTTACTCTCTGATCGAGTTGCTGGTATCACTGGCTATTCTGAGCATTCTGTAGGCGGTGATTATACCAATAAGTTTGGACAGTAAAGCTTATTGATCGTGGTTTTTCAGGGTATGTCTGAATATGAATTTAAGGATAACAGTAAAGAGATAGGTATGGAGCAGCAAATTAACGTTGTGATGGCTCAACTCAATTTTTTAGTCGGTGATATTGATTTTAATACTTCCCTTATAATTGAGAAGGCGAAGCAAGCGATTCAGGAGTATTCTGCAGATGTGGTTGTCTTTCCAGAGTTGGCATTAACTGGCTATCCGCCTGAGGATTTGCTGCTTCGCGCCAGTTTATCTATTCGAATTGAAAAGGCGCTACAGCGGATTCGGGATGAAAAACTGTCCGCGCATCTGGTCATCGGCTATCCGGAACGAGAGGCCACAAAGTTATATAACTCCTTGGCGATTGTTGGCTATGGAGAAAGCCTCGCGAATTACCGCAAGCAGCATCTACCAAATTATCAAGTATTCGACGAGCAGCGTTATTTCGAGAAGGGTAGCGAAGCCTGTGTGTTGGAAATTGGCGGTCAGAAAGTAGCGTTTACAATTTGTGAAGATATGTGGGAGCACGAGCCGGTGCTGCAGGCCAGAGCGGCTGGAGCCCAGTTGATGATCAATATCAACGCGTCTCCTTTCCACATGAATAAATTGAGTGATCGGCAGGAGCTGCTGCGAGCGAGAAGTACGGAAGGTGGCTTTCCAATTATTTATGTAAACATGGTGGGGGGGCAGGACGAACTTGTTTTCGATGGTGGATCTATGGCGGTAAGTGCTGCTGGAGAATGCCGTTGCCTAGCCCCTAGCTATGTTGAAACTTTGCAGCCCGTGGTCGTGCGTGAGCCAACGCAAAGCGGAGCGCCATGCACGATACCCATGCAGCAGCTCGCAGCGAGCTTATCTCTAGAAGCTCAGGTCTACCATAGCCTGGTTTTAGGGGTTCGCGACTATGTGAACAAGAATGGATTCAAGGGGGTAGTTTTAGGTTTGTCCGGGGGCATCGATTCTGCGCTTACTCTTGCAATAGCTGTGGATGCATTGGGCAGTGACCGGGTTCAGGCAGTGATGATGCCTTTTGCCTATACATCTCAGTTGAGTCTCGATGTTGCAGCGGAGCAAGCTAAGAAAATCGGCGTCGACTATCAGTCTATATCGATCGGGGGGGTTTATTCAGCTTTTATAGAAGCGCTTGAGGAGCAATTTGCCGATACCGAGGCTGACGTTAGTGAGCAAAATATTCAGGCCAGATGCAGGGGGGTATTGCTGATGGCAATTTCAAATAAGAAGGGTTTGCTGGTTTTAACCACTGGTAACAAGAGCGAGATTGCGGTGGGTTATTCAACTCTCTATGGGGATATGGCCGGTGGCTTCGACGTTTTGAAAGATGTGTCTAAGACAATGGTCTACAGTTTAGCTACTTACCGAAATTCTGAGTATTCCCACACTCCAGACGAAGTGATACCGCAACGTGTAATCGATAGGCCTCCATCGGCGGAACTGGCACCGGATCAGGTGGATCAGGATAGCTTGCCTCCCTACGATGTGCTCGATCGGATACTGGAACTTTACGTAGAGCAGGATCAGAGCGCCACATTGATTATTGCCCATGGTTTCGATGAGCAGATCGTAAGGCGCGTGCTTCGACTCGTGGATTTGAACGAATACAAGAGGCGGCAGAGCCCCGTAGGCGTGCGACTTACTCAGAGGGGTTTTGGTCGAGATCGACGCTATCCTATTACCAATGCCTGGCCTATAGGCGACTAGTTCTAGGATGCTATCTGTTTGGAGGCCTGGTGTCATTTGGGCGCTGCGGTGATTGCGCCCTATTGGGTCGCAGCACGTTCCGATTCTGACGAATCACCTGGCGAATGCGCTGCTCTGGGGTGCTGCTGCGGGCGCCGTTGTTCTGCTCTGGGCGAGGATTTCTCTGTCGCTGCTGCTCAAACTGTTCGCGAAGTCTTTCTCGTTCAACTTGGGGCATATTCTGGAAGCGTCTTTGTACGTTTCTTAGTCGGCGTTGCTGTGGTCGGCTAAGACTGTTGAAACGTTGGAAGCGCTGGTTGATTATGCGCTGTTGTTGCTGCGAAAGACTCTGAAATCGTTGCTGTTGGTTCTTGGCCCGCTCGCGTTCTTGTGGTTGCATCTGTTGAAAGCGATTCGCCCCACGCCGCAGGCGTTGCTGCCTCTCAACGCTAAGATTTTCCCACTGCGGCTCGGGACGCTCCGAGTATTTTTCCACCAGCTTAAACATAGCATCCTGCACCAAATCCAATGCATCCTCGGAACTGCCAGTCGCGATCTGAGCAATGCGAAAGGCGCGAGACTGCACGCCTTGAAGGAACTTATCCAATAATGCCGAGCTATTCAGAACTAACCCTCCAGAAACCGCCATATTCATAGTCTTTGGTTCGCTAAGTTTTGGCGGTCTACTGCTGTATATCGGCTAATAAATGACCATTATTACCCATTCTTTCTTATAGAAACGCGGGACTGAGGATTCGATTTACGTGAAAAGTGTGGAAATCTGAATATTTCTTGGAATAGCGGTCTGCATCAGATAGCTAGACCGGGCAAATTCACTGGCCTAGTTGAAAATGCCAAGGCTAAGTATGCTGAGCCATGAGCGGCGTTCTTGCCCGGGCTGCACCTGAGTATTGATGATCTGCTGACTGCCAGAATTCTGTGGTCTGGTAGCTGGAGCTAGAGGAGGTTCTATCCGATTGTCGCCCACCAGACCGAAAGAGACGGTGTAAAGCAGCGAAGGATTAGTTATCTCGGTGCGAATGACAAACTCGCCATCATCGTCGATAGAGGCATGATCGGGATAGTTTTCTCTCAACAGCGCCAGTGAGGTATCCGCGAGATCATTCAGTCCAAGCCGCAGGTAGCATTCGACCATGATTGCTACGCCATCAGCTACCGCCGGTGTGCCTTGAAAATTTTCGACTACATACTGACCGCGCCGCAGCGCTGCAATGTAAGCGCGACGATCCAGATAATAATTTGCTACGTGTACTTCATAGCCTGCGAGATTGTTACGCAGGAATACCATGCGCGCCCTGGCATCTCCGGCATAGGGGCTGTCGGGGTATAGGGCGAGTAGTTGGGAGAAATCTGAAAACGACTCCCGTGCGCGACCCGGGTCTCGTTTGGTTGGATCTACAGGCAGAAATCGATTGATCAATCCGCGGTCATCAGTAAACGAGGACAAGCCCTTCATGTAATAGGCGTAGTCTATATTTTCACTGTCGGGGTGCAGTCGAATGAAACGATCGGCTGCGGCTCTGGAGGCCTCGGCGTCCCCATTGCGATAATAGGCATAAACAATTTCGATCTGGGCCTGCTCGGCGAAGCGGCCAAAGGGGAAACGCGACTCCAATGCCTGATAGGTTGCGATCGAGCCTATAAAGTTTGAGGAATTAAGTTGTTCCAGCGCGCGGCGGTAAAATTGCTCTTCGGTTGTCAGACCTGCGAATTGATCTCTTTCCTCGTTACTGAACCAGCCACAGCCGGCAAGGAAAAGGCAGATCATGAGAGTCAGGGGTAGTTTTACAGCTATAACGCGCACGGCCTTTCCTGTTTTTCGATGTAATTATGTATTTTTGAGGCTCAGCAATTAGCTAGCCGTAAAAACGCTATTTAACCACAGCGTCGGTCTCAATCCCAATCTTTGCTATGTCTCGCCATCACGCGGAACGCGGACTGTGCTGTGTACAGCGGCGTAATCAAGTATCATGGCGCATGGTAAGTCATATATCACTTAAAGCAGAAGTCACCGAAGGGTTGTCCGGCAATCGCTTAGACCAAATTGCGGCTAAATTGTTTCCCGAATATTCACGAGCGCGCCTACAAAGCTGGATTAGGGAGGGTGCCTTGCTGGTGAACGGCAAGCAATTGCGGCCCCGGGACAAGTTGGAGGAAGGGGATTGCCTGATCGTAGAGGCAGAATTGGAAAGCGCAGAAACCTGGGTAGCTCAGGAGATGCCGCTAAGTATTGTGTATGAGGATGAGCATCTGCTGGTTATTAACAAGGCAACCGATGTAGTGGTGCACCCAGCCGCCGGGCATCAGCAGGGGACATTGCTCAACGGTCTTCTTTATCACTGTCCGAGTCAGAAAGAGCTGCCTCGCGCAGGTATAGTGCATCGACTCGATAAGGATACTACTGGTCTCATGGTTGTTGCCAAGAGTTTGATAGCACATGCGAATTTGGTTGATCAGCTGCAACAGCGATCCGTAAGTAGAGAGTATGAGGCGGTAGTTCAAGGCGTGCTCACTGGCGGTGGGACTATTGAGAAAGAGCTTGGCAGGCACCCGGTAAACCGCAAGAAAAGAGCCGTAGTGGAGATGGGGCAAGAGGCGGTGACTCACTACCGCGTAATAGAGCGGTTTCGTGGTCATACCCATGTACAGGTGAATTTGGAGACCGGGCGGACGCATCAGATTCGTGTGCACATGGCATATCTGAATCACGCCCTCGTCGGCGATCAGTTATATGGAGGGCGCTTTCAGTTGCCGTCAGCTTGCTCGAAAAAGATGGTCGACTGCCTGCGTGGATTCAAGCGCCAGGCCCTGCATGCTAGAAAGCTAGAATTGGATCATCCTGCAAGTGGTGAGCGCATGAGTTGGCAGGCAAGCACTCCAACGGACATGGTTGAGCTTATTGAGCAACTTCGACAGGACGGTGCATGATAGAGGATCAGCTAATTTTCGCTGATTGGAATGCACCAAGTACGGTGGTGGCATTGTCTACCACAAGAAAAGGCGGTAGTAGTGCTGCGCCCTATGCCTCTTTTAACGTCGGCGCCCATGTTGGCGACGAGTTAGCTCGTGTAGATGCGAACCGAGCAATACTACAAAGCGAACTTCCTCCTGATTTACGCTGGCAGTGGCTGGATCAGGTTCATGGTGCAGACGTGCTCGAGGTCGTAGCCCCGGGATCAACGCTTACTGCGGATGGACTGTTAACGAGAGAGAAGAATCTAATCTGCTGCGTGCAGACGGCTGATTGTTTGCCCGTTTTCGTGGCAGCATTGGACGGCACTGAAGTTGCGATGACTCATGCCGGTTGGAAGGGGTTGGCGTCAGGTGTCATTGAAAATACCATTTGGGCTATGGAAAATTCAGGCGAGGACTTGGCCGTCTGGTTGGGGCCTGCAATAGCCTCCTGTCATTTTGAGGTTGGGGCAGAGGTGAGAGAGTGTTTTCTTGCCGCCGAAACTTCAGAGTCGAGCCAGCATGAGTTGGAGCGTTGTTTCTCTCCCGCTAAATCTCATGGGAAATTCATGGCGGATCTCTATGGCATTGCTCGGATCAAGCTATCTCGTCTCGGCATTAGCTATAGTAATATTAGCGGCGGCACTCATTGTACCTACTGCGATGAGGATCGATTTTTCTCCTATCGGCGCGATGGCGTGACCGGCCGCATGCTCAATGCTATATATATTGAAGGCTAGTTCCAATTCTTATATCCCAGCTTCTAATTATCATCTAGACTGGCTCTATAGCCGGTTATATCAGGTCCTTCCGGGCAAATAGAGCCTAGTAAAAAACTTCTTTCCAGCCGTTGAATTTCTGCATGGCGACCCAATTATTTAGCCTAGAGAATAGATTATTAGTTGCGCCTGCCTTGGTGGCCCAAATATGGGATCGTTATGCGAATCGATAAATTAACTAGCAAGCTGCAGTTGGCTCTGGCCGACGCGCAATCTATGGCTGTGGGCGCCGATAATAATTTTATTGCGCCCTCACATCTGCTCCTAACTTTGATAGATCAGAAGGGGGGCTCTGTGCGTCCTCTGCTCTCGCAGACGGGCTTTGATGTGGCCGATCTGCGCACCAAACTACAAAATTTGGTCGAAGATTTACCGAAGCTGACGGACAGTTCCGGTGAAATTTCCGTGTCTAGTGATTTGGCAAAGATGCTAAATCAGGCCGATAAGATTGCTCAACAAAAAGGTGATTCTTTTGTTTCTAGCGAGACTATATTGCTCGTTGCCATGAAAGACTCAGGCGCCGTGGGCAAGCTGCTCAATTCCTATGGGGTTTCTGCGCAGGCTCTGGAAAACGCCATCGTTAATTTACGAGGCGGAGCGAGTGTTGACGATGCTGGGGCTGAAGATTCCTGGCAGGCGTTGGGAAAATATTGTGTTGATTTAACCGAGCGCGCTGAAAAAGGCGAGCTGGATCCGGTTATCGGTCGAGATGCAGAAATCAGGCGCAACATACAGGTTTTGCAGCGCCGCACAAAGAATAACCCGGTTCTTATCGGCGAGCCTGGCGTAGGTAAGACCGCGATCCTAGAGGGGCTCGCTCAGCGCATCGTAAACGGTGAAGTACCAGAGGGATTAAAAGACAAGAAGGTGCTATCTCTGGACATGGGCGCGTTGATAGCCGGTGCAAAATTTAGGGGAGAATTTGAAGAGCGTCTCAAGGGCGTTCTCAATGAACTTTCCAAACTCGGGGGCTCGGTAATTTTATTTATCGATGAGCTACATACCATGGTGGGAGCAGGAAAGGGCGAAGGAGCCATGGATGCCGGCAATATGCTGAAGCCAGCTCTGGCTCGGGGAGAGCTACACTGCGTCGGAGCGACGACACTCGACGAGTATAGACAGAATATAGAGAAGGATGCAGCTCTGGAACGTCGGTTTCAAAAGGTGTTAGTTGAGGAACCTAGCGAAGAAGATACGATTGCTATCCTGCGTGGCCTAAAAGAAAGATATGAGGTTCACCACGGTGTCGATATTTCAGACGGGGCGATCATCGCCGCGGCCAAACTCTCGCAACGCTATATTACAGATCGGCAATTGCCCGATAAAGCTATCGACCTTATTGATGAGGCGGCGAGTATGATCCGCATGGAGATCGATTCCAAGCCGGAAGAGATGGATACCCTGGAGAGAAGACTGATCCAATTAAAGATGGAACGCGAGGCCTTGAAGAAGGACGAGGATGCTGCTTCCAAAAAGCGTAAAGAGAAGCTGGAAGAAGATATCGCAGAATTGGAAAAAGAATTTTCCGACCTGGAGGATATCTGGAAATCCGAGAAGGCATCGTTGCAGGGTTCACAAGCTATCAAGAGCAATCTTGAGAAGGCCCGCAACGATATGGAACTCGCTCAAAGAGCGGGTGATCTTGCACGCATGTCAGAGATTCAATACGGTGTGATCCCTGGCCTCGAAAAAAAGCTCGAGGAAGCAGCAGAGGTCGAGACGAGCGAGAAGCAGCTGCTGCGTAACCGTGTGACCGAAGAAGAGATTGCCGATGTGGTCTCTCGTGCCACTGGTATCCCTGTGAGCAAGATGTTACGGGGTGACAAACTTCGTTTGTTAGAGATGGAGGATGCGTTGCACAAGCGTGTCATCGGTCAGAATGAGGCGATTAAAGCGGTTGCCAATGCGGTGCGCAGATCCAGATCTGGATTGTCAGACCCGAATCGACCTAATGGATCCTTCTTGTTTCTTGGGCCAACGGGCGTAGGTAAGACCGAGCTGTGTAAGGCGCTGGCTGAATTCCTGTTCGACACGGAAGAGGCCATGGTGCGTATCGATATGTCCGAATTTATGGAGCAACATTCCGTTGCGAGACTAATCGGCGCGCCTCCGGGTTATGTAGGTTATGAAGAGGGTGGCTATCTCACCGAAGCGGTGCGTAGACGACCGTATTCGGTGTTGCTGCTAGACGAAGTGGAAAAGGCGCATACCGATGTGTTTAATATATTGCTTCAGGTATTAGATGACGGTCGCCTAACGGATGGTCATGGCAGGACTGTAGATTTTAGAAATACGGTCATTGTCATGACATCTAATCTTGGGTCTGACCGAATTCAGGACATGATGGCCGATGGCGCTACAGAGGGAACTATAGATAAAGAGGTTTATGAGTCGGTAAAGGTGGCGGTTATGGAGCGGGTGGTAAAGCACTTCTCTCCCGAGTTCGTTAACCGAATCGATGAGACCGTGGTGTTCCATCCGCTGTTGAAAGCACAGATTCGCGGAATTGCAGAGATACAGATCGAATTGCTGAATCGACGTCTTCACGACAACGATCTAAGTCTGACCGTTACGGAGGCTGTGCTCGACAAGATAGCAGAGCTCGGTTACGACCCTGTCTACGGAGCGCGCCCCTTGAAGCGTACCATTCAGAACCGTATCGAGAACCCGCTTGCACAGCAGATGCTGCAGGGAAGCTTCGTCGATGGCGATGTAATCGCCATAGATCTGAATGCGGAGGGGGAGTTGGGCTTCTCCAAGAGCGAATCCAGCCCCACCGATAGTGCGGCTGTAGCACAGCTATAGCCGCTATTTACTCCTTGTCAGGCACCGCAAGGCCGCTAGATGCCTTGCTGTCGCCTGCATAAGAGCTTGACTTTCCTTGAATTAATGGCAAAATCCCGCCTTGTTCCAGCAGAGAGATTCGGCCAACCGCTAGTCTTACTGCAGTAATCTGCAAACGCCGCAACCGGCACATCGGCAGATTGCCAGCTAGGTGTCAGAAAACCTCCACCTAAGAGCCCCTATCACGTTATCGCGCACGGGGCCGACAAGAAGCAAGAATCGACAGGTTTTCCTGCGTCATGCGGATTGTTAATACAAAACCATAATAATATTCGAGACACAGCGGGCCCTCTGGCCGGTTGTGCTATTACATTATTTTCCTGTCTTTGATTGGCAGGATTACGACGACTTACGTTTTAGAGGCAATGAAAAGTGGATCAATTATCTGGTGGTGAGGCGCTCATACGTGCTCTGCATGATGAAGGCGTAGATATCATATTCGGCTACCCGGGTGGAGCCGTATTGCACATCTACGATGCGATCTTTAATCAAGACAAGATCGAACACATATTAGTTAGACACGAGCAGGCGGCTACCCATGCTGCCGATGGCTATGCGCGTGGCACAGGCAAGCCTGGTGTGGTGCTAGTGACCTCCGGTCCTGGTGCGACGAATGCGATTACGGGTATAGCGACAGCCTATATGGATTCTATTCCTATGGTAGTTATCTCCGGGCAGGTTGAGAGCCGTCTGATCGGTTCCGACGGCTTTCAGGAGACAGATATGGTGGGTGTTTCTCGCCCCGTCGTAAAGCACAGCTTTATGGTGCAGAATGCGGCGGACATCCCGCTTATCGTCAAGAAGGCTTTTCATATTGCTACAACTGGGCGACCTGGCCCCGTTGTTATTGATATACCTAAAGACGTAACCGATCCGAAAGTTAAGTTCGATTACGCCTACCCGGCCGATATCAAAATGAGGTCCTATGCAGTACCTGCAAAGGGACACTCGGGCCAGATAAAGAAGGCTGTAGATGTATTAATGGCTGCAAAGCGCCCGATGATCTATGCCGGCGGCGGGGTTATTCAGGGTGAAGGCGCTCAAATGCTCACCGAGCTTACGCGGGAATTGGGCTTTCCTATTACTAACACACTGATGGGTCTTGGCGCCTACCCTGCATCGGATAAGCAGTTCGTTGGTATGTTGGGTATGCATGGTACCTACGAGGCGAATATGTCGATGCATTATTGCGATGCCTTGTTGGCTATAGGCGTGCGTTTTGATGATCGTGTTACGAACTCAGATGTGACGAAATTCTGTCCCGATGCAACTATATTGCACGTTGATATCGATCCAGCCTCTATTTCGAAGACTGTTTCCGCAGACGTTCCTATCGTGGGTTCCGTGATCTCGGTTCTAGAAGAGATGCTTGCACAAGTAAAGGCATCGAAGCAGAAGGTTGATGAGAAATCCTTAAAAGTTTGGTGGGATCAGATCGCGCAATGGCGAGAGAAGGACAGTCTCGGTGTCACGCCTTCCGAAGACGGCATCACGATCAAGCCACAGGAAGTCATTCAGGCTGTGCATGCAATAACCGAGGGCGATGCCTACGTCTCCTCGGATGTGGGTCAGCACCAGATGTTTGCGGCTCAATACTATGGCTTCGACAAGCCGCGTCGCTGGATTAACTCAGGAGGTCTCGGAACTATGGGTTTTGGCTTCCCGGCGGCTATGGGAATTCAGTTTGCGTTTCCTGATGCCATTTCCGTTTGTGTTACCGGAGAGGGCAGTTTTCAGATGAATCTGCAGGAGCTTGCTACCTGCATGCAATACCAATTGCCGATAAAGATAATCTGCCTTAACAATCGTGCTCTGGGCATGGTGAAACAGTGGCAGGACATGCAGTACGGAGGTAGACATTCGCACAGTACCTATGCCGAATCATTGCCTGATTTTATCAAACTGGCGGAATCTTATGGCCATGTTGGTATCAGGATCGAAAACAAATCAGAGTTGAATGCAAAACTTGAAGAGGCATTTGCCCTGAAAGATAGATTGGTATTTGTAGATGTCTTGGTAGACCCGGAAGAGCATGTGTATCCAATGGCCATCAAGGGCGGCGCAATGAAAGATATGATATTGAGCAAATCGGAGCGAACCTAATGAGACATATAATTTCAGTTCTGATGGAAAACGAACCGGGCGCTCTCTCGAGAGTCGTTGGTTTGTTTTCGCAGCGTAATTACAACATCGATTCTCTAACTGTTGCGCCTACCGAAGATCAATCGCTTTCGCGACTCACGCTGACCACAACCGGTGATGAGAGAAGAATCGAGCAGATAACCAAGCATCTGAATAAGCTGGTTGATGTGGTCAAACTGGTCGATCTTACTGAAGGCGCTCATATCGAGCGGGAACTAATGCTAATAAAGGTTAAGGCTACCGGTGCCCAGCGCGCCGAAGTAACTCGAACCACGGAGATATTTCGTGGACAGGTTGTAGATTTAACAAACAGTGTATTTAGCATACAGCTAACAGGTACAAGCGATAAGCTCGATGCGTTTATTACAGCGCTTGGTGAAAGTATTGTGTTAGAAGTGGCTAGGACGGGAGTCTCCGGAATTTCCAGAGGCGAGAAGGTGTTGACTCTCTAGGTTTGTTTAATGGGGTTTATTCCAGACACAAAAAAAGGGCCTAGGCCCTTTTTTTGTGTCTGGCTTTTTTAAGCTCAAAGCAATATTGGCCTCAAACCAATTTCTTCATTGCCGTCATGTATTTACGTAGCTGCTTGCCAACGACCTCGATGGGGTGAGAGCGAATTGCATCGTTAACACTGATCAGTTCAGCATTATCAACGCTCATGTCCGTAGTCTGCAGACCCTTGCCGATGACGTCGGTGTCGACGGTCTTCATGAAGTCTTCCAGCAGAGGAACGCAGGCGTGGGAGAACAAGTAGCAACCGTATTCGGCGGTGTCAGAAATCACCTTGTTCATCTCGTATAGTTTCTTGCGACCGATCAGGTTGGCTATCAGGGGTACTTCGTGAAGTGATTCGTAGTAGGCAGACTCTTCGATAATGCCGCTTGCGGTCATTGTTTCAAAAGCAAGTTCTACACCGGCCTTAACCATCGCCACCATAAGGATGCCATTGTCATAGTATTCCTGCTCAGGAATATCCATGTCTCCAGCTACCGACTTTTCGAATTCGGATTCTGTTGTCGCTTCGCGCCATCCCAAGAGCTTCGCGTCGTCATTAGCCCAGTCTTCCATCATGCCGGTGGAAAAGCTTCCAGTGATGATATCGTCCATGTGCTTTTGGTAGAGCGGGGCCATAATGGTTTTAAGTTCTTCCGCTAGAGAATTTGCTACCAGTTTTGCGGGATTCGAGAGACGATCCATCATGTTTGTAATGCCGCCATGCTTCAGGCCTTCGGCAACTACTTCCCAGCCATGTTGCATTAGCTTCGAAGCATAGCCGGGGTCGATACCTTTCTCGACCATCTTCTCGTAACAGACGATAGATCCGGTCTGCAACATGCCGCATAGGATAGTCTGTTCACCCATTAGGTCGGATTTCACTTCTGCGATGAATGAGGACTCAAGCACGCCTGCGCGATGTCCGCCGGTTGCCGCCGCATAGGCCTTGGCGATATCCATGCCCTCACCCTTCGGATCGTTCTCGGCGTGCACGGCGATTAGTGTGGGAACACCAAAGCCGCGCTTGTATTCTTCACGTACTTCCGTGCCTGGGCACTTCGGTGCAACCATCACGACTGTAAGGTCGTCTCGAATCTGCATGCCTTCCTCGACGATGTTGAAGCCGTGGGAGTAGGCCAGACAGGCGCCTTCCTTCATAAGAGGCATCACCTGGCTGACAACGGGGCTGTGCTGCTTGTCCGGCGTTAGATTTAGTACCAGGTCGGCGCTGGGGATTAGTTCTTCGTAGGTGCCAACGGTGAAACCGTTTTCAGTGGCATTCTTCCAGGAATCACGCTTTTCGGTAATGGCGGCTGCTCGCAAGGTGAAGGAAACATCCAAGCCGCTATCGCGCATGTTCAGGCCCTGATTAAGGCCCTGAGCGCCGCAACCCACGATAACTACCTTTTTGCCATTTAGCTTGTTCACGCCATCGCTAAACTCGCCACGGTCCATAAAACGGCATTTGCCCAGTTGGTCTAACTGCAGGCGCAGGGGCAAGGTATTAAAGTAATTCATGAATCCACTCCGATCTGTTCATCGTATTAGTTAAATGTACTGTTTGTGATGCTGTTTAAGCGAGCTAAAGACTTAATTTCAGTGAGGCGCGATCATATAGCATCCGCAATCTTGCGTAAAATGTTATCTTTTGACCGGAATTAGTCCCGCAGGCGCGCAAATAGGCCTGTATAATCACAAAGTGTCGTAAATACTGATAGATCAGCGGGATAGCATGAGCGAAGAAGAGCAAGACCAAGCGGCCGAGGGCCTACTGCCAATCGATGAGCATGAGGAGATCGTATCCGAAGATGGCCGTAAGGTGCGTCGACGTGGAATCTACTTACTCCCGAATATGCTGACTCTGGGTGCTTTGTTTTCCGGCTTCTATGCCGTGATAGCTGGCATGTCTGGCGATTTTAATGAGGCTGGCTGGGCTATTCTGATAGCCGGTGTATTAGATGGCCTAGACGGGAGGATTGCCCGACTGACGAATACGCAGAGCGCCTTCGGCGCCCAATTCGATAGTTTGTCCGACATGGTCTCCTTTGGTGTGGCGCCATCTCTCATCATGTTCAGCTGGGCCTTTGAGCCATTGGGCAGGGTGGGGTGGGCCGCGAGTTTTATCTATATGTCTTGTGCCGCGCTGCGACTCGCCCGTTTTAATGTGCAACTGGGTACGGTCGACAAGCGTTTCTTTGTCGGTTTGCAGAGTCCGTTAGCTGCTGCCGTGATCACCTTCCTGCCGTGGGTGGGCTACAAGTATGGCCTGGAAACAACGCCAATGGTCGCTTCTTGGGCGGCGGTTTTAACGGTTTTTATCGGTTTTCTCATGATCTCCAATTACAAGTACATCAGTTTCAAGGAGCTGCAGTTCAAGGGGACCGTACCCTATATCGTATTCGTACTCGTAGTGATCATGTTGGTAGTGGTTGCGCAGAATCCTCATGAAGTCTTGTTGGCGATGGCTATCGCTTATGCGTTGTCGGGTCCAATCATCTGGGCATACAGGAAGCAGTTTACAAAACCAGCAGAGGCTAAGGTCGCTACAAGTAAAAAGACTGCCAGTGTTCGGAAGGCGCGGGTAGCCAAACCGAAACCTGAACCGCCGAAGTCTGAAAAAGCGAAACCAGGCAAAGCAAAAGTACAGAAAGATTTGAATTCAAAGGACGATAGTTAAGCTATATCTAAATAGTTAGAACAAACAGCGAAAGAAAGTCAGGCTTGATCCTGTCTAGTTTGTTATGAAGTGGGAACTAAATTTACTATTTTCAGGAACAATATCATGCTAATTAAGAAACCATCTGACATAAAACCTTCAGAGATTACTCCGGAAAGTGTTTATAGGAATCGAAGGCAGTTTATCGGTGACGGTAGCAAGTTTTTGTTAGGAGCGGCAGCGGCGAGCGCCATGCCATCACTTGCTAATGCGCAGACCGGCGATAGCCTCAAGGCCAGGGCTCCGGTTACCATGCAGCGAACGCCACCGGCAGCCTGGTGGGCAGACAAGTTTGCTGATATTAAACCAGCGCCCGATTCAGAGCCTTTCTACACGGGTGAGGCTCTCACTCCCTATGAGGATGTGACTCAATATAATAACTTCTATGAATTCGGAATGAACAAGGGTGATCCTTCCTCAAATTCCGGTTCCTATAAGGCCGACCCATGGTCAGTGGAGATTACCGGTGAGGTTGCGAAACCTGGCACATATAATCTGGAAGATATCCTGAAGCCTCATGACTTGGAGGAGCGCATCTATCGGCTGCGCTGTGTTGAGGCCTGGTCAATGGTTATTCCTTGGGTTGGTTTTCCTCTGGCGGATTTGATTAAACGTTTTGAGCCTACATCCAAGGCCAAGTTTGTAGAATTTGAAACCCTCGTCGATGCTGAGACTATGCCAGGTATTCGTTCGCGTTTTTCTATTGTCGATTGGCCTTACAGAGAAGGTCTGCGTATGGATGAGGCAATGAACCCGCTAACGCTAATGGCCGTTGGCGTCTATGGCGATTATCTGCCACCACAGAATGGTGCGCCTCTGCGTCTAATAGTTCCGTGGAAGTACGGCTTCAAGAGCATCAAGGCGATCGTGAAAATTAATTTCAGAGAGACGATGCCAAACACGACTTGGGTAGACCTGCAGTCGCAGGAGTACGGCTTCTATGCGAATGTAAATCCCGATGTTCACCATCCGCGCTGGAGACAGGATACCGAGCGTAGATTGCCACAAACATTGTTTAGCCGGTCGCGTATAGCGACAAGGCCCTTCAATGGATATGGCGAGCAGGTGGCATCGATGTACGAAGGCATGGATCTGTCGCGCTACTACTAAGTGTTGCAATTAATGTCCCAATCTTTGAATGCCTACAGTAGCCAATGCGAAAGCTGATTAAGCCTCTGGTTTTCGTTTTGGCCCTAGTGCCATTCGCGATTCTGCTGCTGAGGATTTTCCAGAACAACCTCGGTCCCGACCCGGTGCAGGAGCTCTCTCTGGAAACCGGTGAGTGGACTCTTCGCTTTCTGATCATTGCCCTTGCCATGACACCTCTGCGGCGTATCACGGCTCATGTGGAGTTTACCCGCCATAGGCGTATGTTGGGTCTATTCGCTCTTTTCTACGCCACGTTGCATCTAGCGGTCTGGCTTGTGTTCTTGCTCGAGTTCCGCTGGTTTGCTATGGCGAAGGAACTCTTCGAGCGGCCCTATATAACGGTTGGCTTTAGCGCCTATCTTATTCTGCTGGCCTTAGGGCTAACCTCGCCGCGTGTCATGGTGCGCAAGCTTGGCAAGAACTGGAAGCGCTTGCACAAGCTGGTCTATGTGGCTGCTGTTCTGGGGGTCGTGCACCTATTATGGATACTACGCCTGGATATAGGCCCAGCGGTGTTCTATGGGGCGTTGGTTGCACTGTTGCTGGGTTACCGGGCTTGGTTTAGCTTGAAGTCGCGGAGAGTTTAGCCGGCGTCTGGTGCCTGTCGCTAGCCTCGACCTAGGGGCCGCTTTTCCCTCGAATTTGCCGGCATTTGCCAGCAGTAAATAAACTCGTCGAAAGCTGCCATAAAGCCTTGCCATATCTAGCTTTGTCCGTATAATACGCCGGCTCTGTGTCGATGAGACGCGGTTGAAAATCGTTCTTTAAAAATTAGATTAAGTAATAGAGGTGGGTGCTTGCTGTTGATGGTTTCTGTGAATCTTCATAGAAACGATATTCAAAGTAAGCAACTGCGTTATAAATTTTTAAGCGTTCTCTGCTCTTCCAAGGGCAGGGAAAGTACAGTAGTTGTTTTATTTTGAGCGAAGTACCGGTTTGGTGCGGAACTTGTCAGGTTAAGTAGTACTGGCAGTAGTAGGGAAACATCAAACCAATTGAGAGATTAAACTGAAGAGTTTGATCATGGCTCAGATTGAACGCTGGCGGCAGGCTTAACACATGCAAGTCGAGCGGAAACGATGGGAGCTTGCTCCCAGGCGTCGAGCGGCGGACGGGTGAGTAACGCGTAGGAATCTACCCAGTAGAGGGGGATAGCCCGGTGAAAACCGGATTAATACCGCATACGCCCCACGGGGGAAAGGCCGGGATCTTCGGACCGGTCACTATTGGATGAGCCTGCGTAAGATTAGCTAGTTGGTAGGGTAAAGGCCTACCAAGGCGACGATCTTTAGCTGGTCTGAGAGGATGATCAGCCACACTGGAACTGAGACACGGTCCAGACTCCTACGGGAGGCAGCAGTGGGGAATATTGGACAATGGGGGCAACCCTGATCCAGCCATGCCGCGTGTGTGAAGAAGGCCTTTTGGTTGTAAAGCACTTTAAGCAGTGAAGAAGACTCTATGGGTAATACCCGTACACGATGACATTAGCTGCAGAATAAGCACCGGCTAACTCTGTGCCAGCAGCCGCGG